>JACLAB010001273.1_pt1 | contig 41481 bp, 47 predicted proteins | sample 8027921 | NCBI WGS metagenome assembly JACLAB01 (sample SAMN15725117, study PRJNA655200) | protist metagenome | isolation source: fluorescence activated cell sorting (FACS) single amplified genomes of... | place: USA: West Boothbay Harbor, Gulf of Maine | collected 2000-07-19 | reverse complement strand
GAAGCGAGTAGCGGCGAAGGGAGAGGTGGTGCATCCTCTTCCTCCGAGCATTGCCACACAAAGCGCTTGTTTCGGGCCGAGAAGATGTTGAGCTGGATAGAAATCGATAAGTTTAGGTACACTACAGCCACGATTTCACAGTCTTCCAGCGCGCCCAGACCAATCTGACGCAGAGGAATAATGGGAATATAGGGGTCGATGTGAGTACGATGGGAAGGGGGCGATGAAGTATGATGGGATGTAGGGGTCGATGTGAGTACCATGGGTAGAGGTGATGGACATGATACTAACGGAATAAGGACGCAGACATCAGAAGTCCAATAATATATACTAATGAATGTTTATGAACTTACCTGGTGCATCCACTCCACAGAAGAGGAGGAGTTGTAAGAAGCCTGACGCACAAAATACCTATATATGACGATGTTTACGAGTTTTAGAATTATACGTAATGCTCTTTATTGCATATGATACTAACGGATACAGCCCCCTAAAGTCCACCCTCCATGTATAGCACGTACAGAAGCAGAAAGGTCTGCAGCACAGCGATGCTACCGATCACCAGCGCTCTTGCTACGAGGTTAGGCACATCCCAGTGCAGAGGGTAGTCGGAGGATCGCACATTGTCTTTGCTGGTGGCCATGACAGTAAAATCGTTCACAATACTAAGCAAGATGAGGCACCAGGTAGGGAAGTCGAACTTCAACGCGACGATGCTCAACATAAAGAAGCCGAGAATACCTGTCGTCAATTGATGATGTTTGGGGGTAATTATCAGAATGATGGTGACGTACGATAGATGTTTGGGGGTACCCTCTTAAGATTTCATACACGTACAAGTAGAACTGGCGAGGCGGTAGACGATGTAGGACTCCAGGCGACGGAAGATCATGCGGGATCGGCTGATGGCCTTAGTGATGGTGCTCAGTCCGGGCTTCAGTAGTACGAGATCTGCGGCACCGCACGCGGCATCCGTGGCGCCTTCCACCGCTATACCCACGTTGGCCACCTTGAGATATTACGGGATCATTAGTCGGGTCATTATTTTTGCGATGACTACACTGCAAGCTCATGATAACGTGGTATAGACTTACAGCCCCCTAGAGACTACCTTCATGTCACTCACTTTGAGTGCTGGGGCATCGTTGACTCCATCCCCCGTCATGCCCACAGTGTGTCCTGCATCCTGTGAACAGAAAATTACCAAGATAAAATGATCAAGGTGATATGTTAGAGTCGATGTGAGTACGCTTAAGGAAATGGGAACTATATCATAGCTTTCTTACGAGTCATTTTGTATTGAATAATATAGCAATGATATAGCGATACAGCCCTCTGAATACCAGCCGTACGTCAATAGTGATGGCATAGAGATGCGGCCCTCTGAAGACCAAGCACTAACCTGTAGCGAGGTCACGACCTTGTGTTTGTGCTTGGGCTTGACAGAAGCGAAGCCGCCAGCGGTCTCTGCTAGCGCGCCTATGCCGCCCGCCATCTCCACCTGTTTATTGATATATGAGCCACATTAAGGATTAAGTATGAGGTTGTGATAGGGTTGGCTTATGATGGTCAAAAGGGTCAAAGCACATCGATATATATCACCTCTACGCACGGTGTCGTTGTTGGGCAGCCACACCTCGGGCCCGTGCACGTTTCCGGCGAGCTTCAGTTGTCTGCGACAAAATGTAGGTAAGGGGAGATATGAGCATGGCGGTTGGGGTGATGGCCATGACGTGCGGTAGTGATGTTTAGGAGTCATTATGAGTATGGCGGTTTGGGTGATGCTTATGATACTCATACATGTGGTAGAGCTACACCCCAACTATCTAATAAGCTATCAAACATGGCACGACATAAAAATTGCGCAGAGCTATAGCTTCATATCTGAAGTCCAACTACTCCCTCTCCTACCTGCAGATCTCCACGGCGATCTTCTTCTGGTCGCCCGTGATCATCTTGACTGACACTCCCTGCTGCAGCGCCTGTGCGATTGTCTCAGCGCTGTCATGACGAGGATCGTCGGCGATGGCCAGGTACCTGCGATGGTGATGTTTGGGGGGCATTGTCAATATGAGGGTTACATGATATGCTCGCGGTAGTGCAGCCGGCTTCTATCGAGGCTCGTACCCAACCATGATCCAGGTTTCGCCTTTGTCCTTGGAGACACACACACCAAGTGTCTTCATGCCCTTGGCCGACTTCCTGTGAATAATGAGTGAGATGCAGGGCCAATGTGAGTGTGATGATTGTGGGTGATAGCCATGATACTCAAAGGTTTGATAGAGCTAAATCACAGCTTCGAAGTATTGGATGGTATAGTTATGCCATGGAGATACTGCCCTCTAAAGAGCAAGCAATCGCCTGCACCCATACACCTATAGCACGTCAAGTAATTACCTGTCTACTACGTCTTGGGCCTTGGCTTCAACGGCAGCATCAATGCCAGGGAGGTAATTCATAATCTCAGGAGCTCCTTTCGCCACCATAAACTCTTCTTTTTTGGCCTTATCCAGCACCGTTGCGGTGACCTTCTTGGTCAATGGGGAAAAGGGTTCAAACATGAGCTCCTCATACGGCTCCATGGCCTTTGCCACTACGGCTGGGTCCGCTACATCTACTGTAGCGCCTGGCGCGCTGAAGGCGTTACACACAGCGGTGTCGATGGCATCAGTGTTTTCATGACGGCTGAGGGTTACAGGATATATTATTGTATATTATTATTATGAGGGTTAGGGTTATTATTAGTTGGTATTTGATGTTACTATGTGTTCACAATGACCACGGCATATGCGAATACACACATTATATCACATACACAAATACTCACGTTATACCACATACCTTGACAGCAGGGACATCAGCAGCAGCTGATCCATGGCGATAAGAGGATGTCGATATCGGGATCAGTATGAGCACTATTTATGCGTATGAGGTCATTGTTTCCAAGGAATCACCAATACATCTATAGCACGTCAATTGACTACTTACCTGGTCTAAGTCGAAGCCCTCGAAGGGCACGCAGTCCTGCTTGCGCACTGACATGCGGCCGTAGGTGAGAGTACCGGTCTTGTCAGAGCACAAGATGTCCATGCCAGCCATCTCTTCGATGGCACCAAGCCTTTGCACAATGGCATTGTCCTCTGAAAGCTCAAGGGCTCCCACGGCGAGTCCTGTCGTGACCACGACAGGCATGGCAACTGGCAGCACAGCTACTAGGATAACAAAAGATAGCTTTACTGCCTGAGCCACAGGTTGCTCATCCCTTACGACGACGGTCATGAAGATGACAATACAGAACACCGTGGCGATTAGAGTGACGCTATTGGCGATGGAGCGCAACATGATCTTCAACTTGCCGCCCTTCTCTCCCGAGTCAGAGATCAGCTTTAACGTCTCACCCATGGTACTATTCTCGCCGGTTAGGGTCACCTGCATATCCAGCTCGCCACTAAGCACGGTGGTTGCGGACTGCACGTGGTCGCCCACTCTCTTCGTCTCTGGGAGCGGCTCACCTGTTACAGAGGCCGCATCGATCTTCATGGGGGCGAACTTCTCGACGGGACCGTCACCGCGTAGAAGCCCATCAGCAGGTACAGAGGCGCCAATGACAAGGCCTACCACATCACCGGGAACTAATTCAGCCTTGGGGATGTTGCTCCACTCGCCGTTTCTCTTCACATGACAGGTGGGCGCGGAGAGCTTCTGGAGCTCTTTGATCGCATTGCCAGATGAAGCCTCGCCAAGGTAGTCCACCCACACAACCAGATTTAGCTCGAAAATGAGTAGTGCGAAGGAAATCCAGTCTCTGTCCTCCCTGCAGTAGCATCCGGAACCGTCCTTGGCAGTGCTTTCACAAGTGGTCACGATGCTCGCACTTAAGAGCGCCACTACTAGCATCATCGCAGGGATCAAGCCGAAGTAGCGGCTCACGACTTTAATCCACTCTGGATCCTCTGTTGCAATAACCTCATTGTGACCGAAAATCCTACGCTGCTCCTCAACTTCTGCGGTCGTCAGACCTGTCTCCAAGTTTGTCAGCTTTGGTTGAGGCAGCTCACGATTGGTGCCTGCCAGCTCTACGTCTTTCACATCAGCCATATTATATTCTTTATTCTATACAGGTAAGATAAATATGAGACTCACAACTTACATGGATTAATACAATCGCGTGGATTAATGGAAATGTTACTTCAAAGATATTTTTTCGTTTTTTTTGGATTTCGTGGACTTTGAATTTCTACAGTCCACTGATATTTTACTCCAAAGGTGTACATTGCGATAGAGAATATACTAGTAGCTTAGCATACAGACGTAACAAAAATCGGGAATGAGAAAATTGAAGTATGTGAACATAAGTTGGCGGGCCGTATCTCTATGCCATCAGTATTTATATGTAGGCTCCACTTTAATACATCCATCAATGTCATTACAGGCTACTAAAGCCTTTTGATTTGTTCCATCGATTATTGGGATTTTGTTACTTCTGGGCGTTTCTGAGCTTATATACTCAATACGACGGGCTCTACGGGCACAATGGTATCACTCCTATAGACAATTTTGTTCTTGACCGAGTCTTGCCACACTTCGGTGGGAAAGCAAACTGGAATGTGTTCAGCAATTCCTTTCCCTCCTTGCTCATCTTCACCAAGGAGTTGAATCTCAACGTGGATGCGTTTTCGCAAGTGCTTATGATCATCGGACTGGTTTCTAGTCTAGGCATCATGTTTAGACCCTCGGCTTTGTTGTTTCTTGTGAATTGGTCCGCTTATCTGAGCTTTTTGCTAGTTGGCCAGACATTCCTGTCATTTCAATGGGATATACTTCTGGTGGAAATGGGCTTCCTGTGTATTTTCAGTGCGGGAGCGCCTGCATATGCACCGATTGCATGGCTTTATCGCTTTCTAGCCTTCAAACTAATGTTCATGAGCGGCATCGTCAAGATGAAAGCGAATTGCCCCACCTGGCAGCAGCTGACAGCACTGGAATATCACTTCGCCACCCAACCGCTACCCACCCCCGTGTCGCACTGGGCGCACTCGCTGCCCCCCGTGGTGCTGCGCCTGGGGGTGTTAGGGACTATGCTAGCGGAAGTGCCGCTGCCGTTCCTGCTCCTTTCCCCACTCACCAGTATGAGAAGATGGGGGGCAGGGATCCAAATAGCACTACAGGTGGGCATCGCGCTCACAGGCAACTACACCTTCTTCAACGTACTGACCGTTGCTCTCATGCTGCAATGCTGGTCCGATAGTGCATCAACAAGGGCTGATCTTAGCTTCACACAATCCGCAGCACTTTCCAGGTGAGTAGATCTAGCTCTCCTCTCTCGTCTGATATCATGTTCATGTCACCTAATCATCGTACTCAGATCGGCTCTTAATCACTTTTTTTCTCCATCAGTGTGCTGTTGGCCTTTGCCACCCGGTGGATGATAAAGGATGCGCTTGATGTGATGTTCACGCTTATAACATCCGATGCCGACACCTACTGGAAGGGGGACGCGCTCAAGTTGTCCTTGGAATACAAACACTTCGCCGGTGGCATCCCGAATGTCATGAAAGGGGCGCTGGTAGTGGTGTTAGTCATGATCATCATGCATGGATTGCACGGTATTTACCGCTTGTTCTCTTCTGCTGCGGCTCCCAAGGACCTGGACAGGGGGATGAAAATACAAGTTTTCGATAATGATCCGTTATACACGAAGATCTCCAAGTCTATCCACCTCTCCTTTCTCGTGTGTTTTAGTGTGGTTATGGTGATGCTATCCGCGACCAGCATGGCGGAGATATGCCCGCTTAAGGATACAGTGCCCCAAGCGGCGATTGACTTGGCGAGGTATGTGGCTCCCTTTCATCTCGTGTCCGGATACGGGCTGTTCCGGAGGATGACTGGGGTGTCTCCTGTCAGTGGAACCTACATGGACAAGGATACTAGCTTCGTGCCCTCGGTCCCCGCACGTACGGAGATCGTTCTAGAAGGTTTCGATGAAGTTTCAGACCAATGGCATGAGATCCACTTCACCTACAAACCCGGGGATGTCTTTGCTCAGCCAAAGTGGGTGGCGCCTTACCAGCCCAGGCTGGACTGGCAGATGTGGTTCGCTGCCCTCGGCCGCTCACCCGAGGAGAGCCCGTGGCTGTTGGGCTTCATCGCAAAGCTGCTGACTACCTACGGGGGGGACAATGGAGGCGGTAACGGCAAAGTGGAGGTAGGGGAGGGCGAGGACAGACGAGCAGTGGTACAAGAAGCTGCAAGTGCGATGTGGCGACTACTGGATGAGCACAGGAACGGTGTATGGAGAAATGGGGCGAATGCTCCAAAAAAAATAAGGATGACAATGTACGACATGGATTTCACCCGCTCAAACACCTCATGGGCACGAGCGGGGTATCCAAAGGGCACGAAGATCCTCGCAGATAGGCCAGAAGACCTTTGTGCGGATGAAATGAATCAAGGTAAAATCCAAGTGTGGCATCGGTATAATGGGCGCATATTCGGGGAATTGGTCCCTGAGAGCCTGCCACCCCTGCTGCCCTACCTACAGGCGAACGGCATCCCCCAACGCCCCTACCGAAGCAGACGTGCGGTATACGAAGACTGCCTGTCCAGCTCGAAGCACTTCGGCGAATCAATAAATAAAGTAGCGGCGACGGACATGGCGGAGCAGTTGGGGTATTACGTATCCCTAGCGTTGCAAAGAGGGGCATGTGCGACGATTCTAGCTCGAAGGCCTGTGCTGGATGCAATTGGAGCACTCCCGTTTTGCGAGTTGCTTGGGGGGGACTACTGCTACGATAGTGGGGTGGGTACTAAGGAACGAGAAAAACGTACGTAATGTAAATGATAGGATCTTGGGTTGTTTATATAATCTTCTTTATCGTATTGTAAATATAATGACAGAATATATGCCACCCTACAAAAGCCTTTTCATACCAACTAATGCTAAGCAATGCGTGCTCATTACTTGACTTGGAAGTTCGTCTGCATAGTGGGAAGTGCAATCGCAGGTGCGTCTGACTCTCCCTCCTCATCCGCAGCACCCCCATCAGCAAAACCACCATTGTTATTCTGACCCCCCCCCCCGGTAGGCAAAGGATTTCAGATCGTCGTAGTACTGGGCTCCGCGGGCCACGAAGGTCTCGTTGTGCGTACCCCCCTGAACCAGGATGAATTCTTTGTAGCTGCAGTAGTGCCATGCCAAGGGTGTTATTAAAATGATGGTTGGCTCATTATCGAATAGAATACCAGTGTTATAGACTCATAGACATCTAAAGTTCACCTTAACATTACATTACGTACACACTCTTTTTGGCCGCCGCGTGCAGCTTGCGCATGTGCTCTGGAGGCACCTGCCATAATATTGACGGTATTCGGGGGTCATTATAAGTATGGTGATTGTATTGTGTACAAATGATACTCTGCATCAGGCTTTTTACATGAAGCATTCAGAGTTGCATAAGCATTCATGGTATAAACTTCTAGCCCCCAAAAGCTCATCACCGCCACGCACCAGCTCATCCTTATCCCCTGATATGAACAGCATGGCGCACTTGAGGTGCCCGATCTTATCGTAGCTGTCCCAGCCGATGCGCAGGATGAGTTTCTTGGCGAAGGCGACGCCAGGCAATAGCACATCAACCATGGCGGATATAGAGAGGAAAGTGTTTTCTACTATAATCCCTGCATGGATACATGGAGGTGATTTGCGAGGGCCAATATGAGTATGAAGGTTGAATGGGATGGACAAGATACTTACATACCAGGCAGTGCTACATCGCACATTCAATATGAGGGATCAAGTATTGGATAGTAAAGTAATGGCATAGAGATACAAACAACCCTCTAGATCAATCCTCACATACCTGCAATTCGGTCCGGTCTCCTCTCTGCCAAAGAAACCGCCACAGCCCCGCCCAGGCTCCTTCCAAACAGGATTATAGGGCTACCTTTCAGCTTCGGGTGGTTCAGGGCGTAGTCCAGAACGGCATCAGCATCGAAGTTTAATCCTCTTTCGCTGGGTTTGCCCGTGCTATCTCCGAACCCTCTATAATCCATGGTCAAAACATTTAGCTTACTATTGAGCAACATCTTAACACTATTTTCTAGACGGAATCCCATATTGCCAGCGTTGCCGTGGAAATAGATCAATGTAGGGCACTTCTCGGGGTTCTGTTCCTGCAGCATGAGCCAGGTTGCCACCTTGGCTCCATCAACCGTCTCGACCATCTCATCTTCGTACGGCACACCGTGATGGTCCATGGGGTTCTTATAGCGAGTAGGGTTCTCTGCCGGCTTGCGAGGAAGGCCGGGAACCGTGGGGTGATACAGCATGTTATCCTGGTAATTATACAGCAACACAAGGACCAGGCTCGTTAAGCCCACCACGAACGTCGTGAGGTTCACCACCCACGTTGGAACACTACCATAGACCCCTTTAAGTGCTCCTGGCTGCTCTGTTAGTTTTTCTGCGCTCGAAGACATCGCATCACAAATTGATGAATTGAAGAGAAAGAGGCGCCTTTTTTTTCAGAATCGCACGCTTGAGAGTTCTTGGCTCATCGTGCTCAGTTATGCATATTCTTTCTTTAATTTTATCACTTTCGGTAACAACTTTTGTTAGTGGCTTTGCACCAATTTTTGGACGCAATGCAGTTCGAGGACAGGTACTTTTGAACGCGGAATTGAAAAGTCAGCTCAGTGCGGATATGAAAGCGGCCATGAAGGCGAAGGAGAAGGTTAAACTAGGCTCTATTAGAGCGATACAGACTGCGTGGAAACAGAAAGAAGTAGATGAGCGTGTAGAGGTGAATGATGCAATGGCTATCGAGATCATGGCGAAACTGGTCAAGCAGCGCAAGGAGAGTGTGGCATCCTATGAAGAAGCGGGAAGGTGCGTGAGCATGAAAATCGGATACGCTCTTTTACAACTTTTTAATGGACATACTTTAACATACATTTATTAATAACCTCATACTGATACTAATGACCTACCTTGCAGACCTGAATTAGCTGAGCAGGAGAAAGCAGAGATCGAATTTATTCAAGCGTACATGCCGAAGCAATTGAGCGACGATGAGGTCGAGAAGATAGTAAAGCTGACCATTGCTAGCACTGGTGCTACCACCGTCAAAGACATGGGCAAGGTCATGGGGGAGCTGCGTCCGAAGTTACTTGGAAAGGCGGATATGGGAGCCGTCGGCGGCATGATAAAAAAGATGCTCGCAGATTGAACGTCCTTGTTTTCTTATGCATCACTTTGAGAAGAAGATAGTGGCGAAGAAAGAAAGCAATAATAGATACATAGATTAAATTGCATGCAATCATATATGTCAAACAAGTTGGAATTGTGAATACGTACGCTAATAAATTGAAGAGAAAACTTAAGGCAAGTTGCTACTACGATTATTTATACTATTTTGATTTTTCTATATAATAATATGTTTACTTAGCGGCACCAGCTCCTCCGGGCATGCCCAGAACCTTACCCTTTCTTCCAGTGGTACAGGTGTGCTGACCCTTGACTCTGTGACCCCAGTAGTGACGGATACCTCTGTGAGAACGAATCTTCTTCATCCTCTCGATATCTGATCTGACCGCGGCGATCAACACGTTGATGGAACAGTGGGTGGTCTTGCCGGTAGAGAAGTCTCTTTGTCTATTTACAAAGTAATCGGGTACCTTGAATTGCTTGGGGTTCATGATGATGGCCACCAACTTCTCGATCTCCTCGTTAGATAGGGTACCAGCACGACGGTTAACGTCGACCTCAGCTTTCTTACAAATCAAGTTGGCGAAACGCTTGCCAATACCACAAATTCTGGTCATGGCGAACATGCTCTTTCTCTTACCCTCGATATTGGTGTTCAGCACACGCAGGATGTGCTGGAACTCATTAGTCATTTGTAAACTCTGCAGATTAAAGTAATCATGTAAGGTAAAAGAATAGGTAAGTATACGAAAGTCTTCGACAAGTCACACGGAAAGCCCCCTAGTCAACTCCATCTTTCCCCGTCGCCGTCAAATCAAAAAAGCGGCTAGAAACCCCCACTGAAAACATTATCCCCTCTAATGACTATGAAAAGGCATAAATATTTATCTCATCTCAGTCATTATCACACTTTCACGTACCATCTTGATGAATGTGTGCTTATAAACCTCAAATGCCTGCGGGCCACTCTCTTGGCCATCGAAAATTTTTGTCTTCCGAACTCTCTGACGTACAGTAGATTTTATCTATTGCACTTTTTTTTTACGAATGGCGACTCAATTATACTGCCCTATTTAATTGGTCTGTATCTCATAGCAGCTATATTTCTTATGAGCGCTTTTATGGATACTATAGATAAGAATTGCGTTGTGGTTCCTTCGGGACTGCACGGCGATGGTGTGATAATGAAGAAACAGGTAGATGGTCCTGGTGAGGTGCTCTTTGAAGAGGTTCCAACACTGTTTCTGCAGAGCTTGACGAATCGCGGAGACAATATAGTTTGTGGTGGCTGCAAGTCATTCGTCGGTTCTTTGAATCTGCACATAGATCTACTCACGCGGTCAATAACGCGTCAAGACCAAGAGGATTTGGGTGCTCGCAGTATGTGTGGAGCTTCTTCCTCTGGACTAGGTATTGGACAATTTTCCGATAACAAGATGCTTTCTCCTGTGATGCTTTGTATGCACGCGTGCGGGGAGGTGTATTGCAGTGAGGAATGTCGCGTGCACCATTGGAACGATGGCCATTGCCTGTTGTGCACAGGCCTCCCTCACATTACCGAGGACGAGGCCCTAGTGCAGTTCAAAATACACGCCGTACAATCGAACGAAATCTTCCTCATGGTTGCAGATCTGTTCGCTAGAGTTTGCATTCATGTAGAACAAAGAGTCGAAGATGGAGATTCGCGCAGCCCTGGAGAAATAGCCTCGGAAATGCTCTATCAATATGATAGCTATGTGAGGGAGCAATGGTGGGATGCTGCAATCGCCCCTTCTGGGCAAGACCCAGTAGAGCTTACCGACTCTCTGAAAGAGTTAGTGCGCGATTCATGGGCATTGGCAAACAGTGCTCTGAAACTAGACGCGAGGGGCCTGATGGAAGTGCTCAGCGAGGAGTATATGAGCCGCACCATCGGCATGTTCGAACAGAATAACGTCGGTGTGCGTCTCAACAGCCCCTTATCGGACACCGTAGCCCAGCTGGTGCCAGGGAACCCTTCTAATAAGACGTTCTCGAGCGCGGCACAACTGATATCCCTAGCCCTGGAAGAGGCCGACTGCGAGGAGGACGACTGCGAGGAGGGCGAGAGTGGGGAGGACGAGGGTGAGGACGAAGAGGAGCAAACCGTTCTTACAGGGGATGTAGCTCTGGACACCCTGCACACCGTGTTGGACGAGAACGGTTCAGACAACATCTTCCCTCCCCTGGACGGCGCCGCCTTCTTCATGCGCATCTGCAAGATTAACCATAGCTGCGAGCCCAATGTGCGAGTGGAGTACATTTCCAGGGGCGTGGGACTGCAGCAGGGACAGGGGCTGAGGGCGAGGATGGTCTCTTTGAGAGCCATATCAGAGGGCGAGGAACTCGTGCAGTCGTATGTCGACCAGAACATGCCATATGTGGACAGACTCAAAGCCCTCGTTGACTACGGATTCCAGTGCTCTTGTGCCAAGTGCCGTAAAGAGGGCGCATAGATTAGAGAGAAGTGGAATGAAATGGATTATATCGTTATAAATGCAAGATATTTTGTTCAGTGATAAATGCTGTCCGCCACATTCGACACCTTAACTGCCACCCTCGTCCCCCACGCCTAAGATACGCCCAAAGTCTTTCAAAATGTTTACTCAAAACCGTTGCATAGAACTCGACAAAAGCGAACGCAGTGAGCGGATTCGGTTGGAGTGGCGAACGACATAACGGTCTCGCACGTTTATTTTCTGTGCGATATATAGATACGCGCACGTCACAGGTTCGTGCGCTGGAGTTTTCAAAAAAAGATTTCGAATCTCTCTTAAACAGAGAAGTTTTTACAGTTTGTATGGTTAATTGGACATTAAGTTTAATTAAGCATACGTATATTGCATTATGTCTACCCCAAATGGCCACCAGTCTGCTGGAGAAGTGCCTACAGTGATGAGAATGGCAGGTGGACCATCTCAACCTTCCGTGCATTCGCACAGGATAGCCCAGCCCTCGGCGTTTCCCAAGCCCACAATATCCATCTGCCTCATCCGCAGTGTTGAGGTTGTGGAGCCTGACGGGTCTATTTCAGTTGTCACAGCTCTGGAATCAGAGTGGGGTGGAGCTACGAATGGGAACGGTGTGAGGGGAAATGCTGTTGGAGGAAATACGTCTTATATAGATGCAGCAGAATTTGCTGGTTATGCATATCCTACTAATGGCGATGCATCACACTCCGCTGCTAAAGACGAGCAAGGTCGAGTGGCATACAGCCATTATTACGAGTTAACTAGAGAAATAAAAGAAACAATATTTGGCAGCGTACACCACGGACTTATACTAATTCCATATGGAAATAAATTCGTCAGGGTGCGGCCCTATAAAGAGGTAGCAGTGAAAGTCTATTTCAAGACGAGGCTGAGGTCCATGAGAGGGAGGACTCATGAAAATCCCCTATGCGAGATCGCAGCCATGCAGGTGAGTCCATGCCTGAATTTCAAAGGGCTGTATCTCTATACTACTGCTTTAAAATGAAATGATCGCGGGTCCATTAAAAGCTGCGATGTTGTTCTATTTTATATCTAAGTACCACGATCATTGCACACGATAATCATACTCATATCGACCCTTGCATTTCATGATCTACCGTACGTCACCATCATACTCATATCGACCCTTGCCTGCCTTTCACACTCTATCTATCCACCCGTACGTGCAGTTCATGGGGCAGAACCCACACGTCATGACGCAATTGGAGTGCTGCAGCGACGGGGACAATGTTTATTCCATCATGGAGTTCATGGATGGTGGAGAGTTGTACGACCTCATCGGGGAGGACACAGGTGAGTCAGTGCTTTGCTGTAAGGGCTGTATCTCTATGCCACCTGGTACCTATGGTTCCTCAGTGATGAGATGTAGCTCTTTCTCGTGTAGGAGTGTCATGACGTGTGATAGATGTGAAAACTATGATGGCGTTTTATCTCACATATGCATATCATGACCATTGCGATCAATCATCATTCTCAAACCAGTCCCAACGCTTCGCCCCGATCCTTCAACGATTCAACGCATACAGGAGGGGCGTCCAGTGGAGCCCTGCAAGAGCACACGGCAAAGGCTCTGTTTGCCCAGATGGTCACAGGCATGCAGCACTGCCACAATCTCGGCGTGGGCCATAGGGACATGAGCCTGGAGAACATTATGTATTCCAAGCCCAAGGCAGATGCCCCCATGCACCCAGAGGGCACAATCAAGATCATCGACTTCGGGATGTGCTTGCGCGTGCCGCAAGACGAGGCCACCGGAGCTCGCCTTAAGGTGCCGCCCCAAGGAACATGTGGGAAAAAGAATTACATCGCTCCGGAGGTCATGGACAATACTAACGCCTTCAACCCGCTGTTGACGGACGTGTACGTGCAAGAATAATAGCGATCTTTACCATGAGGGCTGCATCTCGATATTATCACTCTTGACGTGCTATAGATGTGTGGTTGATCTTTTCTATGAGGACTACAAGTCTTTTCAATCGGGATTATACCCAATACTGAGTACTTCATATGAGTCATACGAACGTTCATCTAGTTTAATAACGCTCTTGATTGCTATAAACAAACAGTAAAGTCATCATGCTAATAGCGGTTCTCAAACATCGTCATCGATCTACATGAAGGTGGGCGCTTGGGGTGATCCTCTTTATACTTCTCACGGGGTATCCTCCGATGGACGCGGCTACGCCAGTAGGTATGTGCGCTGACGGTTGGAATTCAGATATATGGACATTGCTCTATGCCATGACTATAACATACAATGTTTGGGGGTTCATTTGAGAAGGGGATGTAGCTCTATCTTACGTGCGAGTATCATGACGTACGATAGATGTAAAAAGTGGGATATAGCTATGTCTCATGTACGAGTACCATGACTTGTACACTCAGTCATCATACTAATATTGGCCCTTGTATTTTATTTTACACTCTTTATTTATCCACCTGCAGATCTTAGATACAGGATGGTGGCTGCGGGCCAGATCCCAGCCCTGCTCGAGGGCTGGGGCGTGCAGATGCCCCCTCTGCCTCTAGACCTGATCGTGCGCATACTCCGCCCAGATCCTGCGGACAGGTTGACGTTACAACAGATCGCGGAGCATCCCTGGCTCAACAGCTAGCTAGCCAGAGGCAGATGTAACTTTGATAGGGTTAGTTAGATTCTAGCTGTCAGAAGTTCTGTTGCCACGTAAATTGGTGGGAAGGCAATATTATATCGTAGCAACTGTGAGCATCGGGCTCGGGGAGTAGTACATCCATTGTCAATTTGTGTATTTGAAATAAAGGTGTGAATCGATTTACCCGTATAAGTCTGATCTCTACTTCCATCGATATTCCTTGTTTAGTACTCACATACAGCTACACATTCCACTTTTTTCTGTATACATTACATCAACGATACCAGCCACATGGTGGCTACCTAACAGCTACATAGTGGCTAGTTAACGACTAGTTAGCAACGCCCCTCCGTCCTCCGTCCGCCATTCGAGCGGCTTATCGCCAGCCACCTTGGCCACACAAGAACCCCTCTTCACGCAGTGCAGTGCAATAGAGGGATCACTGTGAGAATGACGACTGTGATTTGTGGCCATGATACTCATGCTAAGATAGAGCTACATCACAGCTTTCAAATGAGCCCCAAAATATTGACACAATCACGTTAGAGATCAAGACCTCTAAAGATCAAATACTGCCTCACTCACCTGCACCAACCTGTGCCCCACCCGGGCGAACATCACGCCATCCGTCCGCGCGATCACGGGAATGCGGGAGGCGCGGGCGTCCTGCACGTTCATACCACATTTATGTCGTGAATACCATGGTATAATGGGATTAGAATAAAAAAAAATCATCCGGGAAACAGGAGACAGAGAATGCAAGAGCAGTGCGTAAGATAGATAAATACAGGAGTTATGGTCGATCCCTCAGAAATAGATTATTGCTTTTATCGCTCTCACGGTAACATGCACCTCTTCTCAGAGATGCAATGTCGAGCATGATTCTTTTCTTTCAGCATCAGGATCGATGTATATTTGCTCGTTCGCACGACCATACGCATAAAACACATACCTACCACCCGCCCCCAAACATACAGAACGCAATATACCAAGTACGTACTACAATATCCACTATTTCTCCCAGCAGTTGTCCCTTAGTGACGATATCTCCTGCTTGGGTTCCTTCCGCCCACACGACGATACCGCCTTTGGGAGCCATCAGAAGGTCTGTGGTCACGAGCGCGGAGGCCTCCCGCAGGAGGGTCTTGCGGTTCCGGTGCGCCGCGTCCTCCTCTTCTAGAGAGGTGTATCCCCAGGCCGACACTTTTTCTAGACTGCTCGACAATGCGTCACCCTCATCTTCATTTACGTCTCCTTCGCCCTCGCCTTTATCTGATTCTGTAAGAGTATTAGATATATCCTGCGCGATGTAGTCCCTTCTTTGCAGAAATCGGAACAACGCCCGTGCGTCTGTTATCGCCAACTGGTCGCTCACTGCGCGTTCGCCCCGCAGTTCCACAGTCACGCTTTCGCAGGCCATGGCAATTTCATCACCGAAATCTGGATAGGCGTCTGCAGCAAAACGTACGTAGCATAGATCAATCATAAATGCATGCAAGTAAGAGTTGACATGAGCGTATTGTTATTGTACCAGACATGATACTCATACACAAGATAGAGGTGCATCCAACCTTTGAATGAGCCATATGTGTGCATACATACATGGATACCTACATACACACCTGCGAGTGCTGCCCAGGGCGAGGAACACACTTCATCGATCGGCTCGTCCCCACTGACTTCTGCTAGCAGGGTGCAGTGCGCCTGCAACTCCAGAGCGAGGTCTCGCATATGCGGCCACAGACGGGTATGTGTGTACATATGCAACACCGCATCCTGGTCGCAATGCAGATCCAGCATAACATCGCTCGTACCTGTAACGGCGAGGTTGAGGTCGATATGAGTATGATGGTTAAGTGTAATGGACACAATACCGTAGGATGTGACAGAGCTACGTCACCAATTTCATATGGACCACTCAGTACTGTAAACAAAACTCCTCCTGGCATAGAGATATAGCCCTCTAAAGCCTACTATGCACGTACATGCCATGCTGAGCAGCTCCAGCTTGAGCGCTTCCTCCGTCTTTATACAAGGGTCCTTCTTCATCTCTTCCAGCTCCGCGCTGAGGGCTGATCGAATCAGTGCGGTGTTGTGAGCGATGTCCTCTTTTTTTAGCCTCCCTTCCAAAGTCTTCGCTTTGATTATCTTGCTCGTCATGTCTATATATTTACGGTTGAAGTTTACACCGCTATTGAAGTTGAACCTGCCTACATGTTTACCTAGCAAAAGCTGGGACAGACCGATGGGATTCGCATAGGGCACAATTTGGATTCTTTTTTTGATTGCATTCTGGCCCTCTGCATCGTCAAGCATCTTCACCAAATGGTGTACCACCAGCATCCCAGGAAGCTCGTCCGCGTGAAGACTAGCTTGGATGTAACACGTCTCCCCCTCTGTAGGTCCAAATTCGTGCACCGTCAGGCTATATTGGGCCCCAAAGTCGGCGCCTCTGATGGGAATTTGCTTTGATCGGTAACCAGGAGCGCTCATAGATGCAGTTATAATTGAAAGAATAGGCCCAGTCGCAAGAATGCCTATTTTCAAAATGATTCCCAGCTCCAGCTTATTTTCATGCAAGGATCGGGTGTATCGCCTGCCCCTTATAGTCTACTGCACGTTTTCTTCACTTTTACCGAATCCGCAAACCTATTCGCAGACTAAGTCAATGGTTAATTAGGCAGCCGATTTTGAACTTATAGTATATAGAAGTACGGACATATGTCAAAAATCGCTGCGATGCTAGCTAGCAATGCTAGCCCCAAGTGCTGCGTATGCGCCAAGAGCGTGTACAAGACGGAGGAGGTCAAGGCCTTGGGCAAGGTCTACCACAAGACCTGCTTCTGCTGCTCCATCCCCGACAACAACGGTTGTGGCAAGGTGTTAACCATCATGGGGGGATACCAGGTACGTGATGGACGCATTCCTTATTGCAAATCCTGCTACGCAAAATTATACGGAAACAAAGGCATGAACAGCGCTGTAGCTGATACGACGACATACACGCAGACAGTGAAGGCTACTAGTTATGCTCCTACAATAGCACCTACTGCAACACCTCAAGGAACGACCAGCCCACAGAAGCCTGTTGTGCCTGTTAGACGCGAATCCGGTGCTTTGAAGGCCATGGCAGAGATCGAAGCTGCCCAAAGCCACTACAAGAAGAACAGCTCTGGCTTTGCGGGCAAGTCGACCATCGAGGAGAAGGAGGGGAGAAAAGCTAGTACTGCTGCGAAAACAACTGATACAAAAACGACTACTGAAAGTGGTGCTCCTTCTAGTCCTTCCGTGTTTTCCAACTCTGTGTTGAAGCAGGTAAATGAGCAGAAGGCACTCGCTCCCACAAGTTCCAGCACCACTTCTTGCAACTTTGTCCATCCCGATAGAGCAGTGTCTGAGATGTCCACTGCCCATACCGTTGAAGAGGTGCTCGCCCAGCGTTCTTCTGTCGCCGCCCTGGCCAAGGGGTTCTCGGATGCGGGCGACGTGGCTACTGCTGCCTCTACTGCCACCACCACAACTACGAACTCCAAAAAGCCTCCTTTCTCCGACATTTCTAAGCGGATTTCGGGAGCTATGGACATGGCTGTTGCTGCGTCTGCAGCTACCACTGGGACACAGACGAAACTTGCAACAAAACCGGTCACAAGAACACAACCAGTACATACCATGCAGCCTGCCACAGGAGCAGCCGAAGGGTCAGTGATCTTGCCTGTGGAGAACGCCGCTTCGGGTCCCATTTCCAGTGCAACCAACAACGCTAAGAGTATCAAGGTAGGGGGCAAGCTGGACCATGCCGTGCATCAGGAGCAAAAGTTCCAGGGGGATGGCGACGAGGTGGCAGAGGACGAGTGGGACTAGCAGGGGTTTGCTCGATTATTGAGGGTGGTGAGGTATTATTGAAGGAGATATAATAGATATGGTATATACATGGGGTAGATTTATAACCCTTGTTTTTAAACAGTAATGAAAGATAGAGAGGATTTTACTGCTACGTACAATAGATAGGACATATTCAGTATTCACTATTCACTATTCTATATTGCTGCAGATTCAATCAGAGGGGCCAAATATTCTACCCACTCATCCTTGCTCCAGCCGCTGCTAGTATCGCAGATGATGCCATTCACGCGGGTAGTGGGGGTCACGTGAATGCTGCTGAACCTTCCGTGCTTGGTGTAGAACTTGACTAGTCGGGTGGCCTAGTACGTGAGCGGGATGTTCAGGGATCGTTGTTAATATGGTAGTGTTGTAGGTTCACGATAGGCCCAAGGATGTGAGAGCTCGCACTTATATACATAGTATATAACATATACCTGGTTCCCCCCGTTCATCTCCCCTTCTCCAGGGTAATTAGCCTGGATCTTCACCAAGTCCAGGAACGCGGCTTTGTCCACTAGGCCTTTATCGGAGTATAGCGCCGCTATCTTCTCATGTACGGCCTTTCTGGATAAATCGTAGGACTCCACATCGGAGAAGTGAACCAAGGCTATCTCGAATGTGAATGCCATGATGGCTTCAGATTGGGAGGGGTTCAGGATGGTCGCAGCATGGTAGCACTCATGCACCATGCAGCTAGAAGGGTGCCATGGTTGTGGAGTGGGTAAAAACACTAGTTCCAGCTTGCTGCCGAAGTGTTCCTTCACCTCGGTCAAGGCTCTGAAGATTCTCGTGCTGAATGGACAATTGAAATCAAAAAATACTTCCAGCGTACTCTCGCTTCCATTACCGCCCCAAAACACCCCAAGCTTATTTCCTGGAATGCGTGCCGTCATCTTCTGTGTTGTGATTATTGATTCCTCTATTTTGCGGATTAGGTTGACATGATTTCGGAATGCAAATCTGCACCTACAGCACTCATTTTAGCACTGAGAACAATATATTAAGTACCGTTAGTTAGAATACTACCATAGTATATATGTCTCTTGAAACGATCGAAGATGTTCACAAAGTGGCTGTTGCAGCTGCCCAGGTTAATGCTACAAGAAGCATGCAAGATCCTGTATCTGTTTGCAAGCGTTTAGCGATAGGTGTATGGTTTTTCATCGTTCTGATAGCATCGCCTGTCATTAGTTGCGTCAGTTTTATCTGGATTCCATGCAAGGCTTGGTGCTACTACGGACTATGGCTTGGGAAATACACATCACCTCCGATCGACGCCAAAGATGAGAATACAGAGGATATTAAGGTAGCAATTAGATAGTTGACCTTACATTACTGCATAGTTAGATGATAGCTCTTTATACAGCTAATTCAGTATTAGTTCAATACGAAGACCTCGTCATCCGGCATGAGCACCAACGAACCTTCGGGAGAGGAGATGGCGTACTGCAGCAAGGGCTTCGTGCGGTGGCTTCCTCTTTTATGTCTCCTCTTATCCTTAACTTTACCGCTACTTCCGCCTGATATGCTTGACAGGACTGCAGAGCGCTCCGCACGTGAGCTAGGCCATCGGAATACTGCTACCGGCACTGCTCTGCTGCAGGAATATATCTGGTGGAATAGATATGAGAAAGACTTTCCGATGCAGTCTGCGGGCACAGAAATTTTGTCGATTCGGCACCGCTGCTGCTGCTGCCGCACATTAGTGCGTGAGTACGGGGGCTGAGGCATCGCACGTGTACCGCTACTGTATACACCATCTGCACTGGGAACACTGGGGGCTTTACTGGGGGTCTCGGAGCTGAGGAATCCCCACGCGTCATCAGATTCAGCCCTTCTATCACCACCACCATCAATATCTCTGTCACTCTCATTGCAACTGTCACTCAGCTGGCTGAGCTGTTCAACATGCTCGAAGGGATCCGGAGAATGATCCAGGTGACGGCAACCGCTCAGAGGCTGGTTAGTCTCCAGGTGGGGGACGGACAAATCTGAAATATCCTGGGCGCGGTTTAGCTCTCTCTGCTCCATGTACTTTCTATCTGAGACTATGCTGTCCCAGTTCCCGATCGGCGCACTGGTGGGCGAGGCGTCTCCTTTGGTTTCAGCCCGTTCATTGTCCCGGGGGACGTGCGAGGCATGGGGCAGGTTGAAATGGCCTTCCCGAGGATGCGAGGGCACAGATTGCGAAGGCGGGGGGGATGGGGTCAAATTGGGGGCCATGTTGAGTAGTGTCTCCCAGAACTGCATCACGTCCACGTAATGGATGCTCTGTGATTGACGATTTTATCCCAAAGAAGGGAAATGGGGGCTATATGAGCATGATGGCTGTGATGGCACTTAGATCTGAAGACCTCCGTATGCCCCAAGATCCACATGCACACCTGCAAACACAGGTTGTCCAGGCAGAGGTGTGTAAGTATACCACCGTTCTGCAGCAGTGGCAAGTCTAGTTCTCCCCCTTGCCCATCCTCGTATAGCGCTGTTTCCGATTCCTCCGCATATGTATCCGAGTCAGTGTCGGTATCATCGGTATCGTCCGTATTGTCGGTACCGGAGTCTGCGTGGGTTTGGCAGTGGGGTGATAGATAAGCTGCTGTCTGAGCATCTGCATCATGGGTGCTATAGATCTGATCCTTGAGGTTCCCATATTCCAGGGAGGAAACGTTCGAGGATGAGGAAGAGAAGTGGTGACCATTGCGTTTGTGGCGCAGGAAAACTGCATTTGACTCATGCACTAGCTCCACCAGCACGTGGGGTCGACTGCTGCTATTACTGATACTGATACCTTGATCAAGACTACTACTGCGCCAGCCGTCCGCCTGCCTGTGTATTTCTCCGTGAGTTTCGGAACCTATTGCTCCACTCTCGGAGTTGATATTCCAGTGTCCATGTCCATTGGCTTTGTCCTCCACACTTACTTGTCCCTGCCCGACTTGCTCCAGCAGCAGATGCAAGTTCAATGACGCGATGATTACTTGTTTGTCTACTGCCACCTATGATAAAGGAATGGCCCGGGGGTGTTTAGATGGGTATTCGTATTACTTCTGATCGGTTAAATGTTCACTGTATTATAGAGGCGATAGAAATTCACCGAACGTCCACTTACCGTTGATCTGTGCGTTGGGTCCTTCTCCTGTATGCAGCAATAAGGAATTGTGAGTGTAATGAATGTGCTTTAAAGCATGATTATGAAGGATATATATGACTACGTAAACCCTTCACATTAACCTATCACATTAACCACTCCATCCAAAAGATGATCCTGATAGCATAGAGCTATAGTCTTTATAGCATGTAGATCACATGCCTGGCTCTGCTCACTGGCCAAAGGCGGCCGCATTATACTAATGGATCGCGCCCGATGCACTCCACACAACGCCTAGGCAGACCAAGCATGGGCAGACCAAGCATGGGCAGACCAAGCATGTGGGAGCAGGGGCGTGAATGTTGGGGCGCAGTCAGTGTGGCAGTCAGTCCTTCCGACATGGCACATGATGGTCGTATGAGTCTCATATACATGCACACACCTGATGGTCAGGATTGCGGGGCAGGCCTTCGATAAAGTGCACATCATCTAATACTCCTGGCGAAACTTGCGTGATCTCCCCGAGAAGTGGAGTCAGCTCTGCCGCTCGTTCGCATAGCACTAACACCGGGGTGTCCGAGTGGAGCCTTAAGCACCTGCATAGTTGGAGCACAAAACGCACGAAAACCCCGGCATTAGCGTAATCGCTGGATGGTATGCTAAGGTACTCATATATAAGATAGAGCTACATCCCTGCTTCCAAATAAACCACGAAACATAGCAAAGCACAGTCATGGTAGAGCGCTGGCCCTCCGAAAAAAAAGGTCGAGAATATTCGCACCGCAGGAAGTGCAGTATGGGCAGCATGAGAGCGTGGGATGCCACCTCCTTGTTACTGCTCTCTGCAGTGCTGCGTTCATACTTGCTGGAGGTGTGGTAGTCGGCCTGTCATTATGAAGGATAAAAGATAGAGCGTAGGGGTTACTATCAGTATGATGGTTAGGTTTTATGGTACTTTTACATGCAAAAGAGCTATGTCACATCTATCATATCTATCGCACGTCACAGGATTTGGTAGAACTATGCCACATTTCACACTAAGCATTCAATATTGAATGTGATACAAATGGTACAGACTCGCAGTCCTCCAAGTCCACCCATACTACGGCACCCACCCCTTTTTTTGAAAGCACATAGTGGCTCAGGGGTCTGGTAAGTATAAAGACGTGTGGTGGAATAAAGTTGTGGCGCGTCTAATGAATGGGCGCGCACCTGTCATCATGAACAGCACATAGTGCCCACTCAGCACGGGAATGTTCATGGGGGGGACAGAGAATCCGGGTGTGGGGAGCTCTCTTACATCATCTGCTCCCACTCCACGTCTATCCGCACGTCTGTCCCTTGGGTCTCGCCCGGTAGTATTCATACTGGACTCTAGGTTGGATGATAGATTTGGAGCGGAGGAATGAGAGGCCGCCGAAGAGGCCGCCAAGGAAGCCGCATGCCCCACCGGCGCCTGCAGCCTGCGGTAGCCGGCACTGCCCTTGCGCGCATGCTGTTGGAAAATTTATATATATATGGGTATTTGGAGAGAGTTGGTGTTTATAGAACGAACGAAGATGGTATAGTATGATCATGCGCTGGCATAAGCCTTATATAACAGGCAAGATTATCAAAGACATGGCGCGCCAGAAAGACTCACCTGCACCTTGCTGAAGAGGAAGGGGTTCAGCTTGGTGGTTGTGTCATCGAAGCGAGAGGATGTGCTGCGACTACTGCTGCCGTAGATGTTGCTTGAAGTGCTAGCACTGGAGGGAGCCTTGGAGGGGGAAGGTCTTAGTGAAGTGACTCCTGCTGTTACCTTAAAGGGCTTGGAAGAGACGAGACCCAGTGTGCTCACTCCATCTTCCGCACTCATACCGCTGTCGAAGCTGTCCCATCTCGATATACTGACCCCCTCCCCTGCATTTGCAGACATCGAATCCCAAAAGTCGCTCTCCCCTGGCCTGACCTCTGCCTTGGGGTACATGTCCTTACTTGGGACGGGCAGTGGTAAGGCAAGTCGGCTAGGGTGCGGTTGGATTTTGCCCTGATACTGTGGAGGTAACTGGGACCTGTACTGGTGTTGTCGTGGGTCCTGGTTCTGGGAAAACTGAAAGTGCGGGTGCTGGGCACGCGTGTGCTGATGGGCGCGAATAATCCCATGCACGGGGACATGTGTGGAAGAAAGAGAGTCTTTACTGCGTAAGTTTGTCTTTCCAGCCCTGTGGAAATACGGCCCTCCACCAGTATCCCGTGTGCCACCACTCTCGCTGTGTCCATTATCACCTGCAGTATCACTTCCAGCCTTTGCATTATCATGGCCATTGGTGTGAGATTTATGCGGATTCATAGGCATATTCGGCCCCCTTTGCTCTCGGCCAAAGTCGTACTCGGCTGGAACCTCCTGTTTGCTATATTCGACGCGTTCATGAAGTTTGGGGTTTGCTTAGTGGGATGGTGTTGATGTATGTTCATGAGAATCACGATCCCCGTAGAGCTATGTAAGAGCTTTCATAGGAACCGTCCGACATTGAATCTAAAGGTAATGGCAAAGTGCTACAGCCCTCTAGAGTCCATCCACGCTTCAATCTTCTACCTGTTGATACGGTCCTCCCTGAAGAAGTCAAGTGCGCAGAAGTACAAGGATCAATATGAGTATAAAGATTGTGCGTGATTTGAAAGATAAAGATATAGTCATAAAGGTACGTAAGAACAGAGCGAGGCATGTCAAATCTTTATTATACGATTCCATGTCATGGTAACCACGCATGATGTGCACACAGAATAGATAAATTTTGCGACCAATCCTGTAATGGCTGGCTCACCTGAAGAAGTCGAGGGTAGTGTCGAGGTCGGAGGCGATCACGAACAGGCTGTCACAGTCCCCTGACGCGCGCACGTGTATGTATGCATATAAATGCCGTGTATGTATGTATGTATGTATGTGTGTGTGTGTGTATGTGTGTTAGAGATGTTCAGACTACGACAGTGCAGTGCAGTAGAGCCGCACGTTAACCCCTACCTTCATACGTACCCAGCAGCACAAAGTCGTCATCTGCAGGGTTTACCAAAACCCTCATCGGAGGCAGATTGTCCTGCTGATGGTGATGCCGATGGATATGGATTTACAACAGGCATACGGGTATACAGGGCTCGATATGAGTGCGAAGATTGCGTGTAAAAGTCGCGATACTTATACGTGAGACAGAACCCTAAAGAAAATGACTCACTTGGTAGGAGCCTCTACTAACGTTGGTGTGGTTGGCCCTCCCCGTGCTACTGCTCTTGCAGCTCACGCCTACTATAGTGATGGTTCCATGGGAATAGCTGTACACCCTCAGTACCTTCGATGGCAGTCAGTAATGTTGGAGCATCGCTATTGTCACGATGGCCACGTTCTATGCTCATAATAACGAAGGATGTGGTACAGCGACATCACACCTTGCATAAGCGATACCCAGCATTGAATATGGTACTAAATATACAGAGACAAAGTCCTCTGAAGTCCACTACTAATACACGTACGGCCTTATGGTAAAGCATCCCGCGGTACGAGGGGTGTGTGTCTGCCACGGAAATTTGATGCACGCTGTTGCTACTGCCTCTAGCGCCCCACTTGTGACCGCCGCCTCTACTGCTGTTGATACCATCTGAGATCTCGCTCTCAGGTTGTTTCCATCCAATCAGGTCCATAAAAACTGCCACAAAACCCGGAAATAGAGCGCCATAGGCAAACAACGTGTATCTGAGCTCTGTGAGAGAGATTACTACATCGATACCCATGGCCCGCAGCACCGGCCTGTTGCGAGCGGATGATGTGAGCTTCACGATGGTAATAGGGCGAGTTCTGTTGCGGTCATTGTTCTCCCCCTCGTGTCCTTGGTTTGCTTTTATTCGCGCGCTGCTCTTCCTTCTGCTGCTCTTACGGCGTCTCTTGTCGAAGCCATGGGAGCGGTGTGTGAAGTCCAGGAATTTCATGAGCGCAATCGAGGACAAGAACACGGAATCTTCCTCCACCTTGAGGCTGGAGCAGGCGATGTCGGGTACCACTATCACGGCCAGTGCTTGCTGCACTCCCGCCCTGTGCAGGTCTGCGAACTTCTTAGCGTTGCCTAGTATGTATTGCAACTTGCCTTTGAAGCGCACCAGAAGCATCTTCACGCGATCCGTGGGCTCCACTGAGCTCATCACCACCAACTGCACCATCCGCTGTGGCTTCAGGTTCATGGCAACTCCGCCCCAAAACAACTCTTCTGTGGCGTGATACAGAAGCTCGTAGTCCACTATTCCTATAAGTACGAGGTGGTCAGTGTGAGGCTTCTGCACATACGAATCTGCGTACCTGTAGGGAACGGATGACGGATGGGATGCTCGAAGATAATTGTTAGAGTGATAGCTGTACTGTAAGCTAATGCTAATCATATATGGAATATAGAGCTACGTCGAATTTTTCATATGGGCCCCTCAGCATTGAATATGAAAACAACAGGATCAACAGCGCATTGACTGAAGTCCACAAATATTCGTCTGCGCACTTATTTTTCGTGAGCACGGCTGACACCAGGCTCGTCACCTAAAGCGAAATCGATCCAAAGGCGAGGGCATTCAAAACATTGTTAATTAGTGTGGTGCTTGTATGCACTAGTGTAGGATATGGCAGAGCTAGACGTTATAGAGTCTAGCTATCATAATAGGTCTAGCTATCATTAGTCTTATATACCAATCCCGGAATGCGCACCTGCGTAGGGATAACCGTGAAGCCGATGATGATGATGAGCAGAGTCAGAAGCTTGGCTGCCGCGCTATCCGGACTAATCTGCAATAGTTCAGAGCGTTTGAAGCTATTATTAGTGAGTTGCGATGTGCGATCATGGTGTTGTATAAGGTATAGAGCTCTCAGAACTCAATCGCACGTCAATAGTGATGTTATACAGATGCAGCCCTCCAAAGTCCTCATGATGAGGCTAGCACGAACGTCACCGTAACCAACTGTGGACACGGTGACGATGATGAAGTAGAAAGAGGAGCCAAACGTCAGGGAATCCTCGGCGTCTATGCGGGTGGGTATGGGAATATCATGACAGTGTTATTTGGCGATGTTTGATGTGAGGGTGCCCGTTGTTAGTATTATGAAATGCTCGTTATAAGCATATAGAGTAGCCCTAGCATAGGATTTTCATAGGCGCCACCATCATTGGATACAATAGTAGATGTTTATATCTATATCCCAGAATAATGATGACTTACTGAAGGCCGTGGAATCTTTTTTGGATAACACGTAGATGGCAGCCGTGCTGATGATGAGGAATGCAAATATGTTTACCACCAGCCTTGCCATGAAGTACGTCACTGCAGTGGTCTCAAACGCAGCCACATCTGAAGCATGCACTCTACTGCCACCTGAAACACTGATGTAGTGTCGCAGCCTCATTACCTCGGTAATCTTGAATACGCGGAAGAATCGCGCGAAGATAAGCCACCCCGATTGTGGGAATACCACAATGAGAATGCTAATGCACGCAGTGATGTCGTAGAAAAAGGCGAGACTCAATAAGTAGTCAATCTTGTAAGGAGCTCTAATGAAGTCCATGATTAAATCGATCGCGAAGACAGTGAAGAAGACGCTTTCTAGAGTAATCGACACCCCACCCAGACCATTTGCTTCATCGTGGTTTTCGTCGAAGGGAATATACGTCTCCAGGATCGCGACTATAATCGAAGCGACCGTGATCCACACTAGGAAAATCTGCAGGCCCAGACTTCGAAAGTAGAGCAGCGCGATTCGCTTCAGCCAATAGTTAAGCTTCATCCACCACTCCCAGCTACCTTTGTTTCTCCACTTCATCTATGCATAGACTTTTAAGCTCCTGTAGAGCCCCGAGAACAGAGGCAAAAAAAATCATTTTTCACTAGCCTGTTGTCCTTCACTCCAACCGTATCCGCTCACTGCGTTCGTTCTCCCTGCCGAGTTCTATCCAAAGGTTTTAAGTAAATATTTTGAAAAAAACTTGGGCATGGGGGGAGCATGGCGAGCCATATAAACACCATTAACTATCAAAATCGAACATATGCAGTTGAAGTGGCTCTCTGGGGCAGATGAACACCACGGCTAAGGCTATGAGCAAAGGGGCAGTTGGTGCCGGCACAGCTTTGGATAACGGCGAGGAGGAGCAATATCAGCACGAAGTACAAGCTAGTTATGGCGCAGAGGAAGATTATGGTCTGATGTGGTCTCTGCAAACGATAGGAATTCCGGATCCCATTCGCCAGTACTTTCAGTCTCTTGACCATGCGGCATTGCTACAAATGGAGCCAGTCTTGAATGTGACTGACCATTGGTTAATGGTTAAAGTACCTGATAATGACAGATGTCACATTACTATAATTTATGACAAACATGAAAGGAAAAAACAATCTAAGTTATTCAGCTTCATTCCGTATGGTACTATTTATGGATACTCTCTTAGCTACTAATATCACAGCAATAGAGATTTTATTCGATCGGTCGATACGATCACTATCCCCAAATAATGATGATTGCAGTAGCTAATACTATTACAAGAAAGCAAAAAACTATCTCCGAAAACTATTCCACTTTCAAGATCACTGATCGATCTTGTTGTAGAAAGCGCCGCCGCATCCCTAGCTGACTTCTTTTCTTGCAATTCTGCCTATCTCAAAAAAAAGTCCTTCTTCTCTAATGCATTACATCTCGCCAGTGGGCATCTGCTCTAATCATACTTCTGATGGACACGAAAATGATGGCTACCGATGAGCCTGGTGCTTTGTTATAGAATACTTAGCTTCTGTTTTCGAATGTAGTGGCCATTACGATCTGTTAGTAAATTATGTTGTGCTCCACATTCATCGGTAACGATTATTTTCGTGTCCATCAGAGGTATGATTAGGCCTGAGGTTCACTGGCGCGATATAATGTATTAGAGGAGCAGGACATTTTTTTAAGAAAATTGAAAATATATAGCATATGATTTAGAAATTTTACACGTAGTTGAATATGCCAGTACCTAAGTTGGGCGTTCCATGGTCTGTGCCCTCACGGGTGTTCAATAGTTTGCCTGCTGGGAATCACCCAGCAGGCAAAGGGCTCTGGATTATGTTCATTGGTTCTGTGATGCTATACGGACTCTTCCAGAAGAAGCTCCTACCGAAAAGCGTGGCACGGGTCGCCAGTAAATTTCTGTTTGTGCCGACACTTCCTATCACCCTTGCTTTACGCTGGGGCAACCTATGGACGAAGATAGACAACACGCTGATTGTCGGCACTGCTCCTGTGGGGTTTCTAGGACACCCCAAGGAGCTCTACAAGCAAGGCGTGCGCGGTGTCATCAACATGTGTGAGGAATACTCGGGTCCACTGGGTTATTATTCAGATCTTGGGATCACACAGCTGCGACTTCCTACTGTTGACCACTTTGAGCCTAGTTTGGAGAGCATGCAAGAGGCAATGAAGTTCATTGAACATCACAAAAAGAACGGAGATATGGTATATGTGCACTGCAAAGCCGGACATGGGCGTGCAGGGGCTATCGGTCTGTGCTGGATGATGCATGAAAATCTTCACAGAACGGCTGAGGAAAATAACATTGCTCTATCCTCCATTAGAAAGGTACGTACCCATGAGAAGATGATCTTAATATGGACGTATGTCTGTCCCGTTACTATAAAATCTAAATCGCGCAGTGCTATCGCGCCCTTAATTATCATGAGCATGCGGTACAACAACACCCGTAACGCCCCCTCAAACATCTATCGTACGTCACCATACCCATAACGCAATTATTCGAACTTCACCAACATCCATCCTAATAACGTATGCAGGTAAGGCCGACACTCTGGAAGCAGAAGAACATAAAGGCCATGAAGTCCATTCTAGATGACGCGAAGAAGTAGCGTCTGACTGTTATCCTCACAACTCTGCCACCCTTTATTCAAAAAAGGTGAAGAGAATTCACGTTGTACATCCATCCGTAACTGATCGGTAAGTGATTCATTCTGATTGTTGTAATTATACTAAAGTGATACAAACATAGAAGCCAAACTTTCTCTCTCGACACTCATTTATACACACATGAATATTGCTGCTACGATTCGAGGACCGAACCATAAGCATCGGCGCCGAGGCACTCCTCCCTCGCCTTCAGACGACGGCAAGAGTCCGACGGATAAAAGCAAGATTAAAAGCAAGGCTGGGTCAGCAGGGGGCACTGAGCAGGTTCTCTACCCACGTCTTCTTCGCTAGATCGAGCGCAGGGTCAAAAGGATTGATAGAGGCCATTACCCACAGTCGCCCTGTCGGGTCAACGTACTGTCTTACGCTCTGATGCATACAAGGAAGAGTAAAAAGCGATATGAGCGCAATAGATAAGTAAAATTGTTACGATACTCATGCATAACATAGACATGCACCACAGATTTTATGTGAGCCACCACGTGTTGAGTAGTGCAGGTAGGGTGCAGGAAACCACACCCAAAGATCATAATAATCACCCACTTGCGCCCCCAGCGGAATCACCCCCGGACACCGATCGCAGTACCTGAATGCGAGCGAGATATGGGGTAATATGTAGTATTATAAGCATGGCGATTGTGCTATGTTCACGATCACTTATGGCATGACAGAAACTAAACAAGGTTTGTCACCTGAACCACCCGGTATCGAATACAGCATTCATAGTATAGCCCTTAAAATTTTCGCTCTTCAAGATTCGTACTGCTCTGCTGCTTCGGAACTGCTTCTTCCCCCCCTAAGCACGCTGCTCGCTGAGGTTCTGGCTGTGACACCTGTCTGAGTGGACATGGATGTCTATCCATTGGGGACAGAGGAAGTGTAATATAGTGTCCAGATGAGTATGATGTTTAAGTATAATGGTCATGGTATTCGAGGGAGTGATAGAGCAATAGAAGGCCTTTCAAATCTATCGCACGTCATGATACTCAAGGGTGTGATAGAGCTAGACCACATCCTCAACATGAGCTATCAAGCATTAAATACTATAACAGTGGTACAGAGAAATAGATATCTAAAGCTGGATCTAGTACATAACTCACCTGTCCTACGGGACCGAGTTCCACCAGCACCCTCCCATCCGTAGAAAGGGCAGCGACGTAGATGACGTCATTGCACCTGGAAATACCATTAAATAATCACGAAGTTTGAGGGTCACTATAAGCATAATGTTTTGGGGAGATGGTCATGATACTCTAGCATGTGATAGAACTAGATCACACCTTCAACATGGGCCATCTAGTATTGGATGCAATACCAGTGGTATAGAGTTACAGCCCTCCAAAGTTCAACCTTCAATATACGCACGTCTGCGCAACGATACTGGCCAGCTGCTCCAAGATGGGGACTGATGCTGCGTCAGATGTAGTAGTTGTCGAGCTCTGAATGACGGAAAGATACGATGACACCGTTTGTTCGGATAAAGACTTGCCCCTCGCCTGCGCATTGTCATTATATGTATTTTCCTCTAGTCCATCTAACCCAAACAACTCTGCCGCGCCCTGCAGGAATAACATCAACGCCATCATTAATCCAGTCGCTTCGCTGACAAGTTGTGTAGATGTTTGCATAGCGCTAACTTGACCTGCTCTGTTCACAGCAAACATGATGACTAATGCTGCCGCCGTAATGAAGCGTATACGCTCCCCCTCCAAGCCAGGAACAAAAAAACCACCCCCCCTCTCAATAGCTCTTGAAGGCCTCCTATAATACCCCTTCATTCCCGGTCGCCCTTGCATGTCTACTTTATCACCCATCCCATTCTGATCACCTTCCGCAAACAGGAAGCTATACCTTCCTCTGCTCGATTTTACCGCTGATACAGTTTTCCCACAAGGTACATATGAGTGTGCACTGAGAACCAGCAGCAAAAGAAAGCAATATCGCAGCATCAATATGTCAATATTTGTCGCTCCACTACTACTTATTTAATTTTTCGAATTCAATCTACTTTCGAAGGCTTATTTTGCAGCAGTCAACATGTCCAGTGCCAGCGAGCAGGATATCGGAGGGGAGAGGAAGATGACTCCTCATCCGCACGAAATTTACGAGATGCGTTTCTCAGCTTGTACTTCTGTGCCATTTAATGGCGAGGAGTGATGAGGAAGGCAAATTCAGCGGTACATTCGACTCCGCACAGTTCCTGGAGTTCCAATTCAAAGATTCCTTCCCTAGCAGAGTGCACTTGGTATACAAGTATGCTGATATGAAAGATGTGGCTATGCTATTGTGTGGTAATAGAGAAAAAGCAGAACGGAGATACGGACACATTGAAGATTGGGAAAGATGTCGTGACTAAAATGAAAATTCTGTTCCGTGTCCGTGATCCAGATAAATTCAACTATGATATGATTAGATGGGATACCTCATTTGTGACTGATATGATGTATATGTTCCATGGGGCTAATGCATTCAAACAGGGCATAGGCGGATGGGATACCTCATTAGTTACTGATATGAGAGGTATGTTCTATGGCGCTAGTGCATTCAACCAGAACAGGTGGATGGTATACCTCATTAGTCGCTGATGTGAGTGGTATGATCTATTGTGCTGGTGCATTCAACCAGGACAGGTAGATGGGATACCTAATCTGTGCTTTTGTATGGGATACTCATGATACTTACTCATAGTTCCACAATGGATGGTGCTTAGGAGGAAGAAGAAGAGCATCGGAAGCAGCTGCACATAAATAACAATATAAACAAAGCGCATCAAATCGCACATTTCTCTCTCTACGCATGCACGCAGGTACTTTCCTTTTTTATCGCCGCCCCTGATTCTTCCCCCCCCCCTTGGTGCCCCCCTTGTAGGTGGATTTGACGATACCGCTGCCCATCGCTTTTTGCATTAGGCCCTTCGTAGCCTATTGATTTATTGACAGTGACGTTCGGGGGCATATTATTATTGAATGTAATACGTGAACTGTATGTTCGTGATACCAAAGGTGAGATAGAGCTACATAAGACCTTTCACGTCTATCGCACGTCATTGCGGAAGGTATTCGCAACACAAAGATACTTGCATCTAAAGCGATTACATACCTTGGTCTTGGCCCATTTGCCCGCGTTTTTGCTAGCCCCTTTACCGCCTCCCTTCTTGCCACCTTTGTCGTACTTGTTGGCATCATGATCTGCGTGACCAACAGCGCGCTTCTTGTTGGCCTTTTTGCTCAACACACCCGATTGCTGCACTTGCCGTAGTGCCTTCTCTAGTTTTGTTAGCTTTGTCCCTCCCTTCCGCACGTTATGGGCCCTAGTCGTAGATGTTTATAGATGTTCAATTGGTGTTCGATAGATTGTTGTGGAGATAGTATCTGAGTGCGGGTTTTGTTGCAAATACTGGCGCCTTAAGTTATATACAGGTCATGAATATACGCACTTTTATATGTACACACAACCATACACTTACCTTTGTTTCTCGATGTACTCATCCAGCTCCTGTCCTCCCCCCTCCTCCTCCTCAGCGTCCATGTTCGTGTCCACCATCACTGCTACAGAGCCGCCGAACATCGATTGTGTGTCTTGATCTTCATAAACGGTCCCATTTTCTTCTTCTCCCTCTTCTCCTTCTCCTTCTTCTTCGCTTTCTTCTTCTCCTTGTTCTTCTTCTTCATCGTCATTTACATTGTCATCGTCTTGTTGATTTTCAGCATCTTCACCTTCCTCTACTATCTCGTTTTCACAGTCCCCGTCAACAAAAGCTTTCGTGATTGCGTTTCGGTGCTCCTGCATGACATTCTTTCGATTCTTCAAGGCGTCCTTGTGTTCTTTCTTATCCCTTATTACTTGCATAGCCAGGCCGAATTTACGACGCTGCGTCTTGCGCTGTCGAAACCCTGTCAGATACTTTTCTCGTGACGTTTCGTCGAATATAATCTCCTTCTGCATCTTGCCCTTCTTTCCTTTCACCAACACCAGTGACTTCTGGGCAAATTCCTTCTGCCGGGCTGCCCTCTTTGAGCGCTTCTGCTGCGACTTCTCGCCATCCTTGCCTCCAAGTCCATGATCGATTCCCATATTCCCTATTTAGCTAGATCTCAATACTCACGGCACTATTTCTAATGGTTCTGCCAGCTTTTTAGCGCACAAACCATAAATGGTAGATTATGCAAATATTCGCCTCTGGGCGATTACCTGGATTACGGGTGCCCCGGTTGACGTGCCTATTCGGATAAAATGCTGCATTTTGCAGAAATTAAAATCTTTTGATACATAGTGACGTAGAAAAAAAGTAGATTCTGGATAGATCTAGACATGAGTTTCCATGCGATGATTGACGCGGTGGTTAAAGGGGACGAAGCCGCTGTAATGCATTGCCTGAGTCTCGGTGCCGATATTCATGAAGCTGATGATGATGGGTTAACCGCTTTGCATTGGACGTCTGCTAGTGATGAAGCTGAAGCGTTGGTCCCTTATTTGCTGTCGTGCGGAGCCCGCATTGATTTGCGGGATAAATTTGGACATACTCCCCTCCATTTGCATTGTGCCCGAGGTCGTGTGTTTGGCGCTTCATGCTTGCTGCATCAGGGAAGTGACACGAATGCGCGAACACAGAACACATTGTTTACACCTCTGCATTTGGCTTCCAGATATAACCATACAGAGATTGCGAAAGTCCTTATTGCGTATGGGGCGAAGAGCAATGTGCAGGTGAGTACTTGATCTTTGGATTGATGCAGCTCTTCAACATTGCTATGCTATTTCATGTTTGGTAGCTCTATTAAAAGCTGTTATGTATTTCTATGTGATGTAGGAATATTATGACGTATACGCGCAATCATTATACTCATATCACCCCTTACATTTCATCCTCGTTCATGTATGTGTAGTGCGCTAAGGGCCTGAAGCCTCGAGAGATATGGCTGTAGCTAGTGCTAGATGCGTATCTCCTAGAAAATAGGCAGGCATAATATAGCTGATAGAGCTGCATCTCTTTTCCCTTGCTGCGATGGACGCCTACAGTACGTATTTATAATGCCTATCTACCCAATACAATTTGCACCGTGAGGAATACGATACGAACAGTGTCTTTTCTACCAGAAATAACCGGGATTTTTTGTTGCCTGCAAGTCTCGATAGAATGAAGTACTGTATAATGTACTGACGCAGAGAAAGTATGTGATATTGCTGGGATCGAGTCGCAAAATAATATAAACGATTGTCATCACTGTTTACCTGTTACTAATGAACAAAAATGGATTAACTCATGATGATTTCAGTAGTTTTACTAATACAAGATACAAAATAACATACTATTACAATGATTATGATAATGTTTCATTAGAAGACGCACGTTCAAGTTTCGAAAAAAAATGCAGTTGGCGCGGCAAACCCGTAAACCTGTGATCTAAGAATTGACAGATTATTTTACTCGTTTAAGGACGTCGACAGGAAGAAGAAAGGATTATGAGCAGCCGCTCCAGCCCAAATCAAGCCGATAGTGCCGAAAAGCTGAAGAAGGAGAATTTTGATCTCAAGATGAGGATGTACTACATGCAGGAGAAGGAGAGTAAACCCAGTCCTGGTAGCACTCGCAATATCTCCATGGATGTCAGGAATGCTCAAAGCCTTGGGGCGATGAATGTGAATAGCGACAGCTTCGGCCAGGGTCATACTGATTTGATGTTGCAGCTTGAGGAGCGCAATTTAGAATTAGAGCAGCGAAATGTGCTTTTGAGCAAAGCCAGATCTGCAATAGATTCTCTGAAAGGAGAATTGAAGAAGGCTCGCGACGAGGATCTGAACGAGAAGCAGCGAATATCGGAACTAGAGCAGCGCGTCGCAAAGATGAAGCAAGCGAATGAAGAGATAGAAAAATCGTGCACCTCACAAATCCAAGTCATGGAAAAAGAGGTTGTTTCCGCAAAAGAAAAGGTTTTCATGCTAGAGGAAGCGAAAAATTCTATCGAAACAAAGAATGAAAAGCTGGAGTTAGAGCTTGCTCATAGCGAAGACCGACTAAAGGAATCGAGAGATGAAAAAGACCGTTTAGATGAACAATGGCTGTTGCTACAGCAGAAGGCAGAAAAGATGGAAGAGGAGGTGACACAAGCTCGCGCGCACGTAGAACTCTTCCGCATGGAGACACAAGAGGCAGGCAACGAAGCAGAAGAGCTCAGAAAGCGGCTTCAGGTACGAGGGAAGATTATTTATATTTATGTATCTCTATGCCATCACTGTTCCATTCAATACTATATCTTTCGTTCGAAAAGACTTTGCTAGTTCTACCCCAACTTGGATATCATGACGTGCGATAGATTTGAAGAGCATTATATAGTTTCACCACATCTTGCGATATTGTTTCATAGCACACAATGATCATCCTTATAATAATCTTTACTCAAATATCCTTTATAATTATTTATCGTGTATCATATTATGCCATATATGGATAGGATGCACAAGACAAAGCTCTGGAGCAGCCCGACAACCCCCTCCTTAAAGAACTGGCCGAGGTCAAAGAGCAATCACGCCACGCACTAGCCGAAGCGCACGCCAAGTACGAAAGCAGCGCAGAGCGTAAGGAGCACGAGTACCGTACGCACATGAATCTCGTTGAAGAGAGGGCAAAGGTGGCGCTAGACAGTGCGGTGGAGAAGGCAGATGCGGCCTTCAAGGAGATGCAGAACCACCATGAGGTTGAGATTGCTCGAACTCGTGAGGAGGGTGTTAAGGCAAAAGATGAGGCCCGCGGTGAGCTGAAACGAGAAAGGGAGGAAAATCAGTTACGTATGGAGGAACGCCTTGACCAGATTAAGTCTCTACAAAGAGATGTCGACGCCGCACGCTCTAGGGTAGAAAACATCCACCGAGAGAGCGAGTCAGCCAAGTTGGAAATGGAGGCATCCCGAGTAGAAGTGCAATTCAAAACAGAAACAGCGCAAGAATTACGTACGGAAAATCAGAAGCTTCATGATGAAGTCAAAGCCTTGAAGCGCGTACACGAGCAGGCTGCGGAGCTCAGAGAGAGCCTTAGGTGAGCGCATATTAGTGGCCATCACAGTACCGTGATTGTGACGTGCAGTATTTGGAGGCTCATTCGAATGGTGAGATTAGCGTTAATTTACGCATGAATATCACGACCATTAGAAGTAATTATCATATTCAAATCAATCCCACCACATTTCTTCCATAATTCCGTAACCGATCCACCGCACGTTAGGAGGGAGCAGAACGAGAAGGAGGAGCTGGGCACCCGCCTAACGGACGAGAAGGCTGAGCTGCGTCGGCAGCTGGAGCACGTCACCGAGCGCTACGAGACCCTAAAGAGCACCCATCATGATGCCGAGAGTCGCGCCAGCATGGCAGAGGCGGAGCTTAAGAGCGTACGTGTGTATCGAACTTTGCTAGGAGGACGGACTTTCCCTGTGTACCGTGATTGTTATATTCAATATATTTATAGGATCATGTGAAGGTCTTATCTAGTTCTACCACATACTGTGACGTGTGATAGATGTGAAAGGTCTTATCTAGCATCACCGCATCCTCAGTTATGTGAACACCAGTATAAACCGCATGCTGACTGATTATAATCCCTGCACATCCGTCCATCGCATGTCAATCCAGGTACGTGCGGCGCATCAAACTGTCGAGACCATCACGAGGGAGTCTGAACAGATGAAGGCAGAGATTTCCCGAATGCAGAAAGATGCGCTTACTGCGGAGCACACTATTTCAGACCTCCGCAGGTAAGTGCCTTGCATCAAGGTTTTATTTATTTTGAAGTCTTCACCATGAGTATTATAAATATTAGCGTACGGTACATATAAAAGGCCTAATGCAGTCCTACCACATCCCACTTAACATGAACCGCCAGAGCAACCGTCATACTAATTCCTCCTAACACCATACTATTCTGAATCTTTTTTTTAGGGATGTGGCGGCGCACGAGCAGACAATCGTGCAGAAGCAGCAGCAGATCGAGCTACAGGTGAGAATGATTATTGATGATTTTTAGATTGCCATTACTCCTTACTACTGGTATAATGTTTAATGCTTGGTGCTGATCAGATAGCTGTGATATAAATCAAGCTACCTCACAGTCCTTTTTTTTTTTTTTTCATGACCATTCCACTTCACCTTAATACTGATATTGACCCTTTATTATCAACCTCTCAGCGCGGCGAGATCACACACATGGAGCGGGAGAACGCCTCTCTCTGTACGTGCTATAGATGTATCTCTACACCATTGCTATCCTATTCAACACTAAATGATTCATATGATAGTCCTTTGTAGCTCTACCACACCTTTGATTATCATAAGCATCACCCAAACCGCCATACTCATAATGACTCCTAAACATTACGATCCATTTATCTACCGTAGGCAGCACGAGGGACGAGCTCACCGAGTGCTTGACGGCCGACCGTAGCAAGCACGAAAAGATGGATTCCTTCGTAAATGACCTAAAAACCCACTCTGATGCCCTGGTCATGGACAGCAAGCAGCAGGTTGCGGAGCTAAAACTCGCGTTAGGAGCTGTTGAGCGCGCAAAGTCGGATTCCATGAGAGACCACTTATTGCTTGAGGCCACTCATAAGGATATGAGACGTGAGTATGTCGCCAGTGTGCAGCACTTTGTGAATGGGTTGGGGGAGTGGGATGCCACTCTCTCTATACTTTTGGGAGATACGGAACCAGAGACTACTTTAGCGCCTTCTGAGCAGCGACCTGGCTCGGACACCTCTCGGCAGGTGCGATTTCGATGTGGCTGATCATCGGAGCGCTGTATCTTCGTGTTATATTCAATGATGATTAGTTTATGTGAAAGGACTTATCTAGCTCTATCACATCCTGTGAAGTGCGATAGATGTGAAAGGTCTTATCTAGCTATGTTACATCCTTGAGTATCATGGGGATCCAGGACAACTATCATACTGATAATGCCCCAAAACATCCATAACCAACAGGGCGAAGACGACTTACGTCACCAGCTAGCGCGGAAGGGATTATTGAGCCAGCAGACCGAGGGTATCCAAAGTATCTCCGATGCAGACGTAAATGCCCACTTATTGCCTGCTGTGTCCGCTCTATCTGAGCGGGTTCATATGAAGATGAAGCGTCTTTCCAAGATTCGCTCGTACTTCGAGGCCCAGTGCAAGAAGGCCTTGGCGACGCAAGCGCTGGCCAAGGACAATGCAGATACGCGTGTTGAGCTGCTGGGTAGTCGCATCACTGCCTGTGGAGGGGAGCTACAGCGACTTAAGTAAGAAAGTCTATACCTGCTCCTTTTGTGGTATTATATCCATCCTGAATGGTGCTGGTGATCAATTTGAAAGTTGTAATGCATTTTTTATCTCCTTGTATGTCTTTGAAGGCCATGTGCGAACAGTACAAGCGTCTTACTAATAATGGAACATCCTTGACCACACTACATCAGGGGCACCTTGGATCGGGACCGCGCCAAGGCCGAGGAAGAGGCCCAAATTCGTGCGGAGTTCAGAACGAATACCACTGCAGCGCACAGTGAACAGGTACATGCATGTACATAGATGATGAGGCACAGGAAGACCGCGCCTCTTTACCGTGACTGCACCTCTTACCAAGCACTTACACCGCCCCTAACCCTACTCTAAACCTTATATATATACAAGGTGCGGGATCTGGAAAGGCAAATAAGCGATGCCAAAGTGTCCATCGCACGTCACGAGGAGACGGCCGCGCACGTTCTTGAGAAGACTCAGGCAGAGCAGGCGGCACTTGTGGAAATGACCCGCCTACGAGACGAGTATGCAGAGCACGTAACGCAGTTACAGCAGAGTTTGACCAGCATGCAAGAGGAGTTGGCAGCATATGAACGGGCAGAGGAAGTTGTGCAAGAGCTTTCTGCGCGTTTACAAGAGGTCGAGCAGTCGAAGCTATCCCTGGGAGAGGATCTTCAGGACAAGGAGTTAGCCTTGCGGGAAGCGCAGGGGGAAGCGCATGTCCGAGAGGAGCAGCTGGAAAACGTGCGCGAGGACATGGCGGCAGCACGGCGGGAGCTGAAGCAGACACAGGATCTGCTGCAGAGGGAAAAGCACGTTTCCCAGGACCTGCATGAGCAGGTGGAGCACTTGAAAGCACGACAGATCACTCCGGAACTGCAGCAGGTGTGTAGGTATTCGATCTTTAGAGGGCTACAACTCCATGATATTGTTATTGGCGTGCTATATATGGTACTTGATCTTTAGAGGGTCCTTGCTCTGTACTTTTTTATGTTTGGATGCTCGTTAGAAAGATGTGGCGTATCATACCCTCAAGCATCATGATCACTTCACGCAATGATCATACTCATATTGACCATTACCTATATTTCATAATATAGATAATCAAGGACACCCAGAGCATCATGCAGACCACAGCTTCCGATCACAGGAAAGTGGTGCAAGAGGAGTCGGAAGCGGATCTCATCATACATTCGCACCGCACGGGGGCTACGGTCCCCGTGGAAGGTGCCCCCTTGAATGGAGCTGTGACTGGGTCAAGTACAGCAGTATCCTCCTCTTCCTCTTTCTCCCCACTCGGCGCTACCAGTGCCCCTGCTAGTGTGAACATGGGTGAGGTGGCACTGGAGACCGAGACGCCCCTTCCTCCTAGAGCAGGCGGTGCCCTCTCCTTCCGCTCTCCTTCCCAAAGCGGAGACGGTTCCAACAGGGGAATTCAGCAGACAGCACACGGTGGGGTTCGCTCTGCCCTTAGCAGCGCGAACAAACCCCCTAATAGACCTCCTGATATTAATTCAGTGAATTTAAATAACGATTACGTGTTCCATGGATTCGGTTCTTCAGCAGGGCCAGCGAGCGCGGATCGCGCACATGGAGCTGATGGAGCTAGAGATAAAACAGGGCCTTCGCAGCACAGACAACCGATGTCTCAGCCTCAGCCTGAACAGAACATGTTCTCTCCGCAAAGCCAGACGTACGTCCGCTCCACGCCTCGCTTCGGGCAGGGCGGCATCCCGCACATGGGAGGTTTGGCAAACATGGTAGTACCACATTCCGCAGGGAAAGGGAAAGTTAGCTTGCGGTCGCCCCTTACTATGAATGCTGGTGCTGCGAGCAACAGTGCCAGTGCCACCTCTGCAGGCAGGGCGAGCCCTAGAAGCAGTAGCGTTGTGAAATCTCCATTCATGGCAAGCCGCAACAATACCAGTCAGCAGCCTCTGTCCTCCCCGCTGAGCCCCTCCACCCCCGGGGTAGTAGGCGTGTATAGCACGTCTCGGGGCGTCAATAACGTGCGGGTGATGGCCGTTACGCCAGGGGGGACAATGCAGACCCCTAGCTCGGTGCAGGCAAGACAGAGCGTTACCCGGCTGCAGGTGAGTAGATAGGGCAGTACTTGAACTTCAGATATAGGGCCATTGCTCTGTACTATGACTATGCTGTACACTGATTTGTGGCTCATTTGAAAGCTCTGATGTAGCTCCATCTTGCTACGGTTATCACGACCATCATACTCAAATCCGCTCACCTTCATTTTACCTTTATTTACCCGCACATTATGCAGCGCCTTGGCTCGGACATAGAGCAATTGGCCCGCAAGCTCGACAACTTCGACGTGTCCGATCGCAACCGCTGGAAATAGCCAACTCATATATAGCTCATCTTTCTCGTGCTAGCGAGGGGCTGGTAAAAAGTTAGGGTATCGAGCGTCGACGTGCATCACAGCCGCAGTCTGCGATCTTTATTATACTAGAATAATCGGGGCTGGACTAGCCGATGGAGGAAGTTCTTTCGAACGTCTCGATGGATGGCGGGGTGGGTCGCTCTCCCATAATGCAGTTGGGGCATTTCTTTGTGCCGCTAGTGCTTGTGCACGAACAAGAGCGATACGGCCACCCCATCGGTCTGCAGCGTGTAATTAAAATTATACCCCTTCTGCCAATAGACACGCTTGTCCAAGTTCAACAGTCTATTCCAGAACCGCTCCTGATTTTCTTTTATTCGCTCCAGCAACGCACCTTTGGTGCCCTTATCGGCAAAGAAATTTATGAGTGATGTCGTGTCGATCGTAATATAGTGCGGCACTATACTGGTGCGCAGACTGAGTGGCTGAAATAGCTTGCATTCCATCTTTTCCAACACGCTGTTCATGTAAAACGAGCTGGCAAGGTAGCGCTCAGGATAGGCTTTCGCGTCGTACGGCAGACTCATGGCCCATTCGGACGGTGCGATGTGCCTTCGATGCTCTTCGTA
>JACLAB010008872.1_pt1 | contig 41562 bp, 32 predicted proteins | sample 8027921 | NCBI WGS metagenome assembly JACLAB01 (sample SAMN15725117, study PRJNA655200) | protist metagenome | isolation source: fluorescence activated cell sorting (FACS) single amplified genomes of... | place: USA: West Boothbay Harbor, Gulf of Maine | collected 2000-07-19 | reverse complement strand
CGTAAGGGGATCGCGAAGTGCACTGCGCCGCCAAAGAAGGGACCGAAGCCGCCACCAAAGCATGCCACGAAGGCGACTATTGTCGTTGCCAGCGAGTTCATTGGCTGGAGAGCTGTGTGCCTTGGCATCTTAGCAGAATCGTACGACGCCAAGACTGGTGAATTTCCCCCAGTGACGGATATTCTCGAAAAAGTCAAGACCAGTGAGCTCTCGGGCGACGCTAACTTCAAAAACGTCATGAAAATGGTCATGCCGTTCATCAGATTTAAGATGGATGAGGCAAAGACCGCTGGGGCATCTGCATTGGACACGAAGATCATTTTTGACGAAATGGGTGTTTTGACGGACAACATTGACTTTATCAAGCGTGCTCTTGCCATTCCGGAGATCACGCTTTGCTTCACGACGGATCCGGAGGCAGGTAGCAAGGCTGATGAAGCCACCCCTGGTGCGCCCGCCTGCAACTACGTCGTCGAAGAAGTCGCTGAAGGCATCGCCGCGGATTTAGACTCTGTGAAATTATAAACGTCTGCACGTTTCATGTCGACCAGAAGATAGCTACTGATAGAACTATGATCAATATTCAATTCATTCAACTAAAACTAATAATGATTCACAGGCGACCTGTGATATTCAAACCTTGCTGCCTGCGATTACTTCCTCCCTTTCGCGGAGCGCCAAATTTTGGTTGCGGTATGTTCGGCGGCGGTGCGTCATCGTCGTACATGGCACTATTCAGCACGCGACGTCGTACTTCTGCTAACTCTGCTTCTTCAGCCTTCATTACCTCTTTGACGTTGGCTACAAACTCTGCACCGTCAGGCACGTGCAGTTCTCTCGTGGCTTGCTTTCCTTGATTCTTCACGAGCATTTTAAAAGCAATGGTGGCGTTCGAATTCATTTTGGCTTTCACATTAACCGCCGATTGACTTCGACCTCCACTGAGCATCGATACTCCTAGTGTAGGCGCTCCACCGAGGAAGTTATTCATCTCACGTTCAAAATCACGTTCCTCTTGTTTGGATGCGTGCGCAACCTTCATTCGCACTTTGACTTCCTGGTCTTGCTTGAAGTCATCAGCAGAGACAAGATGCTCGGTTTCATCTATTTCCATCTCATCGTCAACACTTGAAGAATCTTCCTGCGTAGACGACGCTCCGTCATCATCCATTTCAATGTCCTCATCCTTGTCTTCTTCTTCATCGTCGTCTTCATCGTCGTCTTCGTCTTCTTCCTCATCCTCTTCTTCTTCTTCTACCACGGAATCCATTTCAGTCGAAATACCTTTAGATTTTTCAAGGAGTTTTTTGCATTCTGCGTCAGCTTCTTCATACGTCTCGCAAACCACAAGCCGTGAGTTTAGCGTCAACATAACCTCCATGACATCGTTAGAAATATCTAAAGCGACGTCCTTTGTTAAAGAATAACGCTGGAAGAAAAGAAGAAACTTATCAATTTCTTTGCGCTGCGAGTAACTCATCGACCCTCTGCCTCTGAAACATGTTTCTAAAAGCGTACACACCATACGTAATCGAATTGTGTCCTTGGGATTATCGCTCGCCTTTCGTCCATCGTAACCGATGGAGATGATTAAGTACAGCGTATCCAATATCTCTCTAAAACTAGCGATTCTTTCTTTGTAGAGGAACCCGAGTAGACGCATATTAGCTACACGCCGTTGATGCATCCACATTTCGTTTTGCTCCAAACCAAATTGAATGTCTTCCAAGACCGCATCGAGCGCGCGCACAGCCAGAGTTGGATAAAACTTTGACAACTTGGAGATGAGAGATGCCACGTGCGGGACCGAAGCATACTTACCCTTGCAGACTTTTAACAATCGTTTTAGCAAGTAGGCTTCGTTCTCTTCCCAAGGTAGCTTTCTTAGCTGCAACACAACCTTCTCGAGGGAACTTTTTGACAATTGAGAGTAGACGAGATGACGAATGTACTCGTGGAGAGGAGGGCGAATCTTCCTCACGATAACCGTCTGAGCCGGTCTACACGTAAAGTATGCCCCATCTAAGAGCGCACACTGACGTGGATCGAGATCACTCACCGCTTTCAGTCGTAAAAAGATATCCAGGATGCTTTTCATGCGCTTTGCTGACGTCGGCAAGCGCGTCAAGTAGAAGCCAGCAACGTCAAACAAGCAGCACAATACGTCAACATTGTCTCCACGAAAATCATCAAGAAGAACTTTGATCACGCTAAATATATCAGCATCCATGATGATACCAAATTTTACGAGCTCGCCGATGAACTTGATATTCTTCAAACGGTCTTCAACGTGAACGCGTTTTCCTTTCTTCGCCAGAGAGTCAAACTCATCCTTCAACGCCTGTGAGATCTCAATACCAATATCTGGGAATACCGCGGACAAAGTAGCGATCATCCTACCATAAAAAGGTAAACGAGAAGTCTCAGAACGATGCACGCGTAGGAATTCTCGGGTCAAACGTTTCCGACCACCACGAGCAGCGATGTAACAGAAGTCTGTACAGATTGCGTCCGCCTTATCCTTTGAGAAGCAATCGGATAGTCGCATCAACAAACCTTCCAACTTAGCACTCCGACCTTCGGCTTCTTCTTCACGTTCACGCTGTACCCGTTCCGCATCGGTTTCATTCGTTATATCCTTCTCCGTGAGCAAAACAGCCGGAATGGATGCCCGTAAATCTGCCAGAGTTTCATAAAAGTGCTGCTGTTCGTCGTCTTCCCACAAATCACTGCTTGCACTAGTACGAGCAACACCACCGCGATGTAACTCCATCGTACCAGCACTCGAAACTTTTGCTTCTTGCTTCTTTTTCATCTCTGGAAGTTCACGCTCCAACGCCTCGGTCAACGCACTAGCTCCCTTCAAAAGCCCATCAAAAACCTTCGTCAATGCCGCGAACTCAAGAGAAGCCGCTTCACTAATTGCGCCTGTTCGCTCTAATAGGCGTGCCATTTCGCGTTCTTGCGCTGTCACGGCGTTGAAAGCCTCTATGAGGATAAGAAAGAGTCGGTCACAATACGCGTTCAACACCGCCTTGAACTCCTTTTGCGAATCTGGCGGCAAGATATAATCATCTGCTTGGAGCTCGAACTCCGGCGCCACTCCAAGCATTTCTACCGCAAATGTTTTCGCAAAGCTAGACAGCGTACTCAATGAGTGCTGGAACAGTTCTGGGGCTGTTTTGTACTCGAGACGCGCCAACTCTTTAACCGCCTCAAGCACTGGATTCACGTCTCGACACACACCCGCGAGATGGAGCTCCATAAACAGTCGAAGTTTAATTCGTCGTTGAAGTGGCGATGGTAAATTTTCAGCCTCGCCTTCAGCCAATTTTAACAACGTCTCTGGCTTGGGAGGTAACACCACCGCGCTCAACGCCGAGATAAGCGGCGGCGTGAAATCCACATACGTTTGATGCATGAGCGAAATCACCTCCACCGCAGCATATATATCCGAACTTTTCATCTTTCCTTCCGCACACGCCACTGAAGCTTCGGTGACATACTTGCTCACGTTCACCTTGCTCAATTCTTGCTTCAACGCCGCTCGATTTTCCTCGGTAATCGTCCTCAACTTTTTTATCACCGTCGTATTCTTTTTTATGCTCGAATCTCTCATTTTCAGCGCTCCTTCATCAGGTCTCGACGGCGACGCATTTCCTTCCCTCGCCCGTCGCCTCACCTCGCGCGCGCGCGCAATCTCAACACGTCGACTCTCCGCCTCTTCCTCTCGCGCCCGACGCTCAGCTTCCACCCGCGCGCGTTCCTCCGCCTCCCTCTTCACCCTCGCCTCATCTTCCCTCGCTTTCAATCGCGCCACCTCTGCCGCTTTCTCCTCCTCCGTCAGCGCTCGCGGTGCATTCGACACCGACACCGACCCTCCTCTCCCCTTCCCTTTCCCGTGCGCTTTCCCACCCATCGATGTCCCGCGCGCAGCCTTGTCCTTGCGCCCATCACCCGTCGTCGTCGTCGTCGTCGTCCCGCGCGCACCGCCACCGCGCGCACCACCACCACCGCGTCCTCCCACTCCGCCGTGGCGTCCCATGTCGTCGTCACCCGCGACGCGCTGTCCCGATTCGTTCGTTCGACTGGGTGACGCGATGTGACGATGGTAACATCACCGTCACCCAGAATGTCCCAGGATTGTCCCCATCGGTCGCGCGCATCCTCGACACTGACTGACGCGCGACTGACTGACGATGGGGTTGGCGTACGCACACACGACGACGACGTTGCGCGGCGTGAATACGAGACCGAGACGAAATCGTCGCGCGATAAAGGTACGACGCGAACGATGCGATGCGATGCGCATGCTTTCTCGTTGGCGGAAGGAAAGATTATGGGGTGTGATCAATTAAGTCTTTCTCGGGACCGACGTTGGGATGATGGTGGTGATGGGTGCGTGGACACGTGCGGTGGGTGGTGAAAATGTTAGGGGGGATGGTCGGGTGTGTTGTGATTTCGCGACGTGCGCGTTGACTGTGACTGACGCGACGACGGGTGTGTATTGTTCCGCGAATGCAGACGACGACGACGCGCGCGACGTCGAGTGAAAACGCACAAGGTGTCGTGGCCGTGGCTGCGGCTGTGGCACTTTCGGTGAATACGTATGGGATTGATGTGGCGTTTGCCGCGGATACGTCCACGGAGTTGAACGTTGAGGCGTTGTATACGAAGGTGGCACCAGAAAAGCCCAAAGCGGGACGGTTGGCTGGATTGACGGAGATTCCCGAAGAAGCCTCAAAGAAGGCGCCAGCGGTGGCCGCGGCGAAAGCACCGGTAGCTCCCAAGGCTAGCGAAACTAAAAGGGTGAAAAAAGCAGCGCCTGTGATCGAACTCCCGTCGGAACCTACATTGGTGCCAGCGGCAAAGCCCACGAAGAGTGCGCCCGCGCCCGCGAAAGTTGCTCCGACACCGGTCAAGCAAGCGACCGCGACCGCACGTGCGCCTGCCACTGCCGCTGAGCCGAAAACGGCTAGCAAAGCCAAGGCTGCTACCACTGCTGTCGCCAAGCCGGTGGTAACACCAAGAGCCGCCAAGTCTAAGGCTCAGGCAAACACTAAGCTTTCGCCCAAGGAGAAACTCGAAAACAAAAAGGCCAAGGATGCAAAAAAGCTCAAGCCCAAGCCCAAGGCTAAGCCCGCCAAGTCGTCGAAGCGTTTCTCGAAGAAATCTTCAGCGCCGAAAATCACAACGAAGAGAGTCGCACCTCCTGCTCCTCGCAAGAAGAAGACGTCGACGTTCGATGCGTCTACGCTCGCAGCTGCGCTTCTCGCTCTCGGTTTGTACGGTTTGACAAGCAAATCCTCTGATGGATCTTCTTCGTCGACCAAGTCTATGTCTGCGCCGAGCGTTAGAGCTGCGCCGAGCGCCGTTTCGGCCACGCCGAAAACGTCTACTAGCTCACCCAACGCTCGCGCTGCAGAAGCGCAAGCATGGATTGACGCTTGGAAGCGAAAATCGAGCGGAGCGGACACGCCTGAAGGGCGCGCAAAGGAAGCTGCTGAGTGGATTGCAGCTTGGGAAAAGAACAACAAGAAGAAAGACGCGTGGTGGTCATGGTAAACGACTACACGTTGTCATGTAAAATAATCAAGAAACAAGAATCGAATGGAGTGATAAAATAATATTAATATTCACACACAGCTGCAATATCTAAACCTCCGGACGAAGAACATCGACGCCACCGAGGTACGGTCGAAGAACTTCGGGAACGATCACACTACCATCTTCTTGCTGGAAGTTTTCGAGAATAGTAACAATCATACGAGGAATCGCGCACGCCGTAGCATTCAACGTATGGCAGTGCACCAAAGGTTGCTTTTTGCCATCAACAGCGTTCGGTCTGTACTTGATGTTCAAGCGTCTTGCTTGGTAATCTGTACAGTTGGAAGCGCTAGAAATCTCACCGTATCGCTCCAAAGCGGGCATCCACGCCTCGACGTCGTACTTTCTGTAAGCAGGCGCGCCCAAATCTTCCGTAGGCATGTCCAATACCTTGAAGTGGAACCCGAGTTCCTCAAACATCTCAGTCTCAATCCCAATCAGCTCCTCGTGAAGGGCATCAGACTGCTCCGGAGTGGCGATAACGAACATTTCCACTTTGCTAAATTGATGCAATCGATACATACCGCGAGTTTGCGCACCCGCAGCTCCAGCTTCGGTACGGAAGCAATGACTGAACGCAGCCATCTTTATGGGAAGCTTAGCTTCGTCGACAACCTCATCCATGTAGACACCACCAAGAAGCAATTCCGCGGTACCCGCCATGCACAGGTCGGAGTTTTCAATGCTATAGACCTGCGTGTTTTCCGCTCTAGGCTGGAAACCGCACTTTTCAACCACGCTGCTACGAACCATGTCTGGCACCATCATCGGCTTGAATCCTTTGCTCATGACCTTGGCAAATGCCCAGTTAATCAACGCCAACTCCAACATAGCCCCAGCACCGGTGAGGTACACAAAACGGCTGCCGCTTACCTTACTTCCGGTCTCGAAATCGAACATTCCGAGTTTCTCGCCAATATCAACGTGGTTTTGCACTGGAAATGTAAAGTCACGTTGCGCGCCAACCGTCGCTCTCGTCACCGTGTTTTCCTCCGATCCTTCGGGAACATCCGGGTGCGTCAAATTGGGTAACTTTTGTGCCATAATTTGCAACTCCACTTCGAGCGCTGCGAGATCAACTTCAAGCGCCGCGAGTTTGTCCTTGAGCTCTTTACCCTCGGCGACGAGCGCGTCTCGCGTCTCCTTTTCCATCTTCCCCTTCATACTCTTCGCGTTCAAGTTACGCTTTTCCCGAATCTCATCGCACGCAAAGTTCAACGCATTCAACGCTTCATATTTACTCACAATCTCACTCACGTTCACGTCAACTTTACGAACCGTAGCGTTTCTTTGCACCGCCTCCGCGTTGTCCCGCACATACTTGAAATCAATCGCCGCCTTCCACGCCAACTGCGGCTTTGTCCCATCGTTCGCTCCCGTCGACGACGACGCGGGCGCCGCCGCCGCAGACGCAGACGCATGTGCGTACATCCGTCGTCGTGCGTTCGCCCCGTTCACCACATAGGCTGGAAACGACGCCGGCGGTGTCCCGAATCCTCTATGCGCCGCGAGCGGTGCGCCTCGCGCGAACGCGGCGACGCGGGCGCACGCGCGCGCGGGGCGCGCCACGACGAGCGCGCGGTGCATGACGAATGAAGTGCGTGCGTGTGCGTGCGTTCGTGCGTGCGCGTCGCGCGGACGTGCGGTGCGCGTTGTGCGGGTTCGCGCGAGCGACGTGTGCGCGCGAGGGCGGTGACGTCAGGGCTGCTTTTGTGGATGACATCGCTGAGGCTTGAATAGGACTATGAATGTTTACAATGCGTGCTACCAAATTGGAAGGTTTGCGCGTCGTGTTACGTCAACTGCGCGGCTAGGAATTCTAAAATTTGATCGACTTCGGCCATGGCACCGATGCCGACGTCACCGCAGGCGAGACGCTTCTCAATAGGCTCGCACCAACGCGCGGCGCCGCGAGAGACGTCGTCGAGCGCGGCGCGGTGTCGACTGGTAAACGGGTTGTTCCACATCTGTGTGTTCATAGCCGGGGCTAAGACCACGGGTTTATTGAAGTCCCATGCGCGCAATACGCACGTGAGCAAGTTATCACATAAACCGTTGGCGAATTTGGCGAGGGTATTTGCACTGAGAGGCGCGACGAGGAGAATGTCGGCCCACTTGGCCAAGTCGATGTGCAACACCGGGTCACCGATTTGTCGCCACTGTGCCCACTCATCGTCGTCCCCGTACACGCACGCTCGATCAATACCTGCACGGGTAATGTCTCCATCGAGCACGAACTGCTTGGCGGCATTCGTGAGGATAACCTTGACGTCGTACCCGGCGTCTACCAACGCCTCGACGAGCGCCGAGAAGCGTGTGCTCGCGACGCTCCCGGTGAACCCAACTAATACTTTCGTCATCGTCTCACTCACACTCAACTCGTACTACTGACGACGAAATATATATATATCCTAGCGCTTAATCCTCGTCCTCTTCCCGTCGTCGTCGTTCTTTCAACCGCTCGTTCGACGCTCGAGCTCTGCTCAAATTCTCCCTCGCCTTCCACAACTTTTGTTCGCGCAAGCACGCGTCGAGCGCCCACTTCTCGTCGTTACACGCCCCGAACACCTTGCCTATTGGGTTGGTGTCGTGACACCGCTTAAACGCAATCACCACCTCGCGGCACTTTGGGTGGTTTTCGAGCGTCAGCGGCGGGTGCATGGACGCGCGCGGGGCTCTGGCGGTGCACACCACGCGAGGACGCACACTGGGACACCGGTCCCACCGTGGTCCCACTGGGACATCGACATCGACATCGACGACGGTAAAAGTAAAAACCGGTGAAAACGCGTTGGGTGCACTTTTTGGCGCGTTGAGTGTGGGCGCGCGTCGCACCGCACAGCTCGACGCGGCGGCGAAGGAGGAGGAGGAGAACGACGACGACGACGACGACGACGACGAGGGCGACGAGTGAATAGTAGCGCGCGGTCGTCGCCATGCGCGCCTCGGATGTGTTCCTCACCGTGCTCGCTCCCTTGCTCGGGTCGCTGCTCGCGCAGGTTATGTTTTTGTCTCCACTGCCAAAGATTCAAGCGCTGAGGAAAACGCAAGCGATTGAGAGCGGTATTGGGGAGTTGAACCCGCTTCCGTACCCGTTCGCGGCGGCGAATTGCGCGGCGTGGTTGATGTACGGCGCGATTAGTGGGAATTATTGGGTGTACGTTCCGAATGGTACTGGTTTCTTGATTTCATTGTATTACACTGGCGCGGTGTACGGGTTGGATGCGCGTTGGCGAGAACGAATGGAACGCCTCATGGGGGTGTTGGTAGTATTACTGCTGTTTGTGGGGATGATAGTATCGTGCGTTTTACGAGATTCGAGCGAAAACGTCAAGCTCACGGTGACGGGTTCGGTGTGTAATGCCATTTTAGTGGTGTATTATTCGGCGCCGCTGAGCACGGTTGCAGAGGTTGTGCGAACGCGTGATAGCAAGAGCTTTTACTTTCCACTGACGTTCATGAATGGTGTCAACGGCCTGTGCTGGTTCGGCTACGGGCTCGCACTAGGTGATTGGTTCATCGCGGCGCCCAACTTGTTTGGCTCGGTGCTAAGCGCAGTGCAAATGGTGTTGATTTTCATGTATCCGTCATCGAAGCGTTTGTCGATAACCACTGCGACATCCAGCGAAGGATTGGTGAGCATGGTGTCGCCGCTTTAGTCGCACATTGAGATAGAAAGTAGATGAGAGCGCACAGAAGCACACGTAAGAGCCATATGCATTAGTCGATTCATTTGTAGTAGTAAAGCACAGATTTTTTTTTTTGCAATTTGTTTACGCTAACGTTTTTCCTCACATACATACGAGTCCAGTCGCATCTTGTCCAACCTTTCCTAAGTTACACACACCGCACACGCTGCCAGCTTGCTCAACGCAGAACGGCGCGCCACAAGTAGGGCACGTTTCGTTCTTAGTGCCCTTGTAAATTGGCACGAAAGTGGAGGAGCAGATGACGAACGGGTTGCGAGCGTCGTAGTTGAGCTCGATTTCATCCTTGGGCGCGCGCTCGCACGCTTGCAACACTTGCTTTGCCTGTTGAGCAACCTTAACAGGAGGGTTCAACTCGAGCAAGCGACGACAGAAAGTTGCCGCGGTAGCGTAGTTCTTCAACTTGAAGAAAATAGACATAGCCGAACGCAATGAAAGCGAGACATGGATGGGCTGCATGGGCACGTGAGTGAAATACGCCGCAAGCTCGGCTTGGCGATTGGGATCATCCTTGACCTCCTTTCTAGCGATTTCAATTCTCAACGCACACGCATACTCGCGCGCCACCTTCAAGATCTCTTCAACGTGATCGACTTCACTCTTGTTTTCGACACTCAATAACGTGACGGAATGAATGATGTTGACAAAGATCTTCAGCGCTTCAACAAATTTACCTTCAGTGGTCAACTTGTACGCGGCCTTGAGTCGTTCATCGAGAATGGACGGCGAGCAAATCATGGCCGGCGGCAACACGCCTCTAGCACTCGATGACCAACCACGACCAAGCGGAAGGGACATGCTAGGAGCTTCGGGCATACCTTCAATGGTCGTGTGCGAAGCGTATGCCAAATCAACAAAGAGCTGCTTGAGCGGCGCAAAGTTGACGATACCCAACTGGCGGTTGAGCAACTTCATCGCGCTATCGAAATCACCAGCGGCAACGAAATCGCCAGCAACGGATGTCTTTTCAGTCCAGCGTTGAGACGGCGGCACTCCAGCAGTCGGTGCGATGAATACATCGCTATCAAAACCATCATGGCCTTGCGCACCCGAGGCGTCACCCATCAACTCCTCCGGAACTTCCAAATCATCCATATCCCAACCATCATCCTCGTTGTCAATGTCTTCGTCGCGCTCTTCGTCAACGATACCTGCCATAGCGAGTGGATCGACTCGTTCTTCATCGCCCATATCAACATCCGCATCACCCCAGCCGAGTCCCCCACCTTCGCTCGCAAAGACGTCTTCTTCAGCGTAAGCATCCCCGGCAATCTCACCAGAGAGCATACCTTCAAAGAAGCCCTTGGAAACTGGAAGCAGCGGCCAGTTGTCGCCCTTGAGAAGCGGTTTTGGCGGGACAAGCAATTTTCCTAACCCATCGACCTCAGGAATCGCAGCTCCGGCTTCAGTTAGCATCTCTGCAATTCGGGTCGCATCTTCTTCTAAGCCGTGCGTCTTCGCCGTCAAATACGCAAGCGGGTAATGACCCACTTGCTCTAAAACCTTGACTCGTTCAGCTACGTTACCGAGGTACAAGGCGTTGTGAAATTGTCCCATGACATCGGAGCGCATCTCTGAAATTTTCAACATCTTGCTCAACTTCTCAACGTTACCAGTGATGAGATACAAGAAGGAGAGTCGTTCGAAGTTCTTCGTCTTTTGATACGCGAACTCTACAATCTGGTGGTTCCCTTGGCGCAACGCTTCAACCCCAAGCTTATGCCAGGTATCTTTCTCGTCCATTTCTTGGGCACTCGCGAGAGCGACTTCAATGTTACCGCATTCAAGCGCCAACTCGAAACGGGTTCGTTCATCCTGCACACGAAAAAAAATCAAGAGTCAGTGTCGGCAATTGTATCAAAGCAAGGCGGTATTAAAGAGGGAAAAAGAAGCGCCAAGTGGATGATCGCTCATTCAAAAAATAAGCGAACAAGAAATCTTCATGAACTCTCGGCATTCACCAAGGAAGGATCTGTAAGGTTGTGTATAATCATTGCGATCGTACCACGCAGCAGTTTGCGGGGGAAAAAACAAGGTGAGACTAATACGTACCTGAACGAAATGCAACGCAATTTCCGGGTAGCCTTTTTGTTGTAAGTAAGCAATGATCGATTGACCGCATAGCTGACCACTTTTGATCATCGCAAGCACTTGATCGAAACGCTTAGCGTTAAGCGCAAGCTTGAACATGTACTCGGATGGATCAAACTGGATTTGACGGCTGCGGCCGTCGCGGTCCAGGCAATACACAACGTTACCGAACACCTTAGTGAGGTAGACTGGGTTATCTAATGTGCGAATAATGCCAGAATCGCCATTGGGTAACGCATATTTGATGTGGTTCAGCGTGGTGTAAATGAATACACCGTTATCATCCCAAGCACCAGACTTGACGCGAATGGTTTCGTGCACAGTGACCGAGTGGCCCAAGCGACGATCGGCGAGAACGATGGCATGCTTGCTCAGTAAGGCGACGCGACTCATATCGGTCGACCATACGACGTACTTGATGTAAGGCGTCGCAAGCTCCGCAATCGCAGCGCGCTGCTGGAGATCAAACAAAATCATCTTGTCTTCAGAACGGCACAAGAGGGAACCAGTACCGGCGTGGAAGATGTTATCAGTCGTCGTGCACGGTGCCGGACACTTCTTCGTCATTTCATTATCAAGGTTCTTGATGATGATGTTGTTCGATTGCTTGTCCAATACGGCGAAACGGTTTCTTGCGACGAAAACGGCACCAACACCATTGCCACGTCGCGAGTCACCCACGACTTCGCCTCGTCCACCATCCTTTGGCAACATGAACAACTCGTAGCTCTCACCACCGGCGTCGTATGTGATCAAAATCGCGTTTTCTGCCGGGTTGTATGACATTGTTCTCGGTGCAGTGTTGGGCCCGCCGACAGTACGGCGGATCGACACGAGAGGGTTGTCGCGTTGAGACTGGAAATCGTAGCATCGTAAATAACGGTCCTTGACGTAGAACAAGTTCCCTTGGTGCGACGTGTAAGCTGGGCGCTCGCGCTCGAGCTTAAACACAATCATACCACTATCGTGACCAGCAGCCAATAAGTTGACCTCGGGGTGTGCAGCAAGAATCCAGAACCTATCATGCTCGCGTCGGAACGTTTGCGCGTCGGCTCTCTTCGACATGTCCCACACTCTAATCGACTTATCTTCTGAGTTGGAAACAATGACATCTTGTCTGGCGTGGAACACGACGCAGCTCACGTTGTTGACGTGCCCGCGAAGGGAGTCGACTTCCCAAGCCTTGGTGTCATTCATGCGCCACAACTTGACTTGACGATCGTCCGCGCCAGAGACAATCAAAGGCAACGTCGGGTGGAACGACGCCCAATTCACCCCGCGATCGTGCCCTTCTAAGATGTACTTCACCACAGTGTCCCCGCCACCAAACAAGTCGTTGTTCATTTGCGGCATGCGAAGCTCTTCAGCTGGCGAAACACTCTTGCGTCGAAGACCGCTAATGTCCCACACGCGAACCGTTTGATCAAGCGATGCGGACACCACCAAGTCATCCTTGTGGTGGAAGCGCGCACACATCACATAGTGATTGTGCCCAGTCAACACCGCAATCGAACTTCTACTTTGCCAGTTCCAAATACGGATCGTCTGGTCGTCGCTCGCCGACACAATCCACGGATACTCGGGGTGGAATTCCACCGTACGAATGTAGTCCAAGTGCCCTAACAACGTAAACATACACCGTCTGAGCTTATATGACCACACCTTAATCTTGTAATCATCCCCGCCTGACACGAAAAGCGGTTGCGAGCTATGAAAGTGCACCCCGCGCACTGGTCCTTCGTGTTCGTCGAAACGATCGATGAGCGTCCCCATGCGGTAGTCCCACAGCTGGATCACCCCCGAGTGCAATGACGCCAAGATCCATGGTCGTTTCGGGTGAAAGGTCAAGCCTTTCACGCGGTTCGACTTGGTCTCAAACTTCGTGAGCATCGTGTTCGATGTGTCACGCTCACGCGTCGACGCCTACGTTCGTATGCGCGCGCGTATTCGCGGTACAATCACCAACGATCTGTCCGAGTCGTTATGGGAGCACTCTCGACGATTACGACGACTTAACGACGTACACGCGCGCGTCGCGTGCGTCTGTAGATGTGTGCGTGTGTCGTGCACGCACCCACGCACGTCCAACGCCGCGCGCTTCTGCGAGCGTCGTTATGAAGAGTGGGTGCTTGAGCGGTCAGCGTTTCGGTGGTGCGCTGCGGAACACCATCTAGCAACCCTAAGCCTCGGTTGCGCGCGCGCGCGCGACAGCCCAAATGGTTACCAGTTGCGCAAAAGATACAAATATAACCATGATACATAACAGCTAACGACAACTAAATGATTCAGGGTACTGACCCGGATGACAAACGCTAGCGCTTTCACGCGCGATAGGCTTCCATTTTTGAACTGAGCAGCTTCCAAACTTCACATTTGTATCGCTTGGAGGCGTCCGTTTCGGTGACGGTGCGATCAGGATGGAACTGTAACGCAGCTTTTTTGTACGCTGAGCGCACTGCGGCTGCAGTTGACGAACTTGGAGGGATACCAACCAATTTCAGGATTTCAATTAAGCCTTTGGTTTCGAGAATCTCGATTGATGGCGGCACCGCTTGATGCGACGCGTGCATTCGCGGCGTTGCTTGAGGAGATTGCCGATCGCTTGTTGCACTATTCGTGGTATTTTGAGACGTCGAACACGACTCACGGGGTACTTTCTCCCGTCCTACGTCCGCGCGTTTCGCCTCTGCATTCCTTGCGCGCATTTCTCGCTCCCATCTATCCCGTTGATATCTCTCGGCGTCGGAGTCCCGTCCAGCTGTCGACGAGCGCGCAAAGCTTGCTGATCCACCATTCATCGTTGCCGCGCGAGAAAAGTGGTTTGAAGAGCCATTGTCACGATAATTACCATTCAGATCCTGTTTCACGGTACGCTTGTCTTCTGGGTTCGCCTTACGAACTGCCTCGGCGCGACGGCGCAGCTCGGCGCGTTCGCGCTCGGCATCTGGACTCGTCCCTGAGCCTTCCGTCATCCTTCCTAAAGCTAAATCTACATCCCATCCAACGTTTCTAAGCCAGGCTACGGCGCGCGTTGGTCTAGATTTCGTCTTCGCCATAATCACGCACACATCATTCGCTCGCATAGCGTCCCCGTCAAGCAAGTCGACCACGTTGTCGGCGTCGGCTTGAGAAATCCCATGTCTTTTACGTAACTTCGACGACAGGGCATGTTTCTCGATCCTATCCGCTGCGACTTCGAAATCTTCTTCCACGTATTCTTCCATTACCGGTGATGGACGTTGCACCGGTGGTGCACGCACCGGCGCCTCTCGCGTCGGCACTAGCCTGGAAGTCGATGGGAATTCTCCCCCGTTGTCCGGTCGTCTCTGAGCCGCCCCCGGCGCACGCGTGGACGTCGATGCGGACAACTCCAAGGCTATTCGGAGCTGTTCCATTTCTTCCTCGTATGACTGAGGGATGTGCGCGCGATAGGACCCCATGGGTACGGTGCGGTGCGGACCGCCCGACGCCACGGAGTGAAGTCAGGTGGTTACGAGAGTTGCACTTTCTTTCGTTGTCTTTGCAACAAGCTACTAGTATATTGTGCTAATACTATGCGTCGAGTCTTGCGGCACTCAACGACCTAGTTCGTTTCTTAATTGGGCTATTTCCTGCGCCATTTCCAATTGAAGTTGACGCATTTCGGCAAACATTTGTGCAGTTTCATCCACCGTAGACTGGTGCTGTCGCAACAGTTCGAGGTGCAAGTCTCGCACTTGAGCTCGCAAGGCGTCACCGAGCTTCTCGGTTGCGTTTTCTATGATGGTTTCTAATTCCTTTGTGCTCACACTCGATGTTTGATCAATCCTTGTAGTCGCGAGATCACGCGATACCGCATCGACAACAGGAGCGGGCGCTGGAGCGGGCTCATGCAGCAAACGCGATTTCGCGGCGATGGGCGTCATCGGCGAGTCTGGTATGTTGTCCCCGCGTGATGGCGTTTTCTCAACTTGGAATGACTGTGGAATGGGATGTTGCCAACTTAATGCTTCAACGCCACCATCGTGCGCTTTTATGTCATAAATCTGGCACGTTGCGACGTCAGCTCCGCCACTAATCTTTCTCGTATCCAACCATGAAATGCGTCCGTCAGAGGTACCCACAGCAAGCGCAAACCCGGAATAGTGCCAGCACATGCTCGTCGCCTGACAACCCTTGAACGTTAACGCCCCTGAAGGCGTCGGTGAGGTGATGTCCTGAAGAACCACCCGTCCGTCGCTTTTGACGTACCCCAACAGTCCTGGGACAGTTGGTGAAAATTCAACTTGGTAGCACTCAGATCCTCTCACGGTGAGTGTCGATTGCAGCTGCCCTGCTTCGATGTCCCAGAGTCGTACGGTACCATCCATGCACGCTGAAACTAAATGCTGCGGTGAGTACTTTGAGAAATCGATAGATGTTACTCCACTGAGCGTCGGTGGCGTGAGTCGCCCCGTTTGCGCGCCGCTTTCAACGTCGTGCACGAGCACCACCCCTGATGCGCTTCCACTGCCTAACACTCGTCCAAACTCCCCATACTTCACCGTGTTTACCGCACTATCATGTCCCGTGAGCACTCGATGCTTCTTGCGTCGCCTCAAGTCCCACACCGCGACTTCCTCTTGCGCCGCGCTCCCACCCGTCGCCAAGTATCGACTCCCTGGACTGAAATCAATCCCATACACCTCACCAATATCCAACTCCTCCTCGGGTATCGTCCCTAACAGCGTCAGCGATTCATCCGGTTTATATAAATGCACCCCACCAGAAACCCCCGCGGTGGCGAGCGCGCCATTCGTCGGCGACCATCGCACGCAATGCGTCTCGCACGTCGCCTGCACTCGCCCGACGCATCGCACGTCGTTCGGTTCGGGTGCGAATGTTTTCACTTCATACCCCGACTGCGCGGACGTCGACGACCGCCCGGCGCTGGCGAGAATCATGGACTCTCGCCCCATGATGTGCCGTTCGCGACGACGACGTGTGACGTGTGACGTGACGACGACGTGCGACGACACGACTGTTGACTCGAGTCGCACGCATTTGAAATGTGGACATGCCAAATGTCCGAATAGTGCTCGACCACGCGACGAGACGCGGGCGACGCGATAGCGCGCGACGCGGCGGCTGGACGTGGTCGAGAGCGACCGAGGGTGTCGTCGCGCGCGTGTGTGCGCGTGTGTGTGCGTGATATCGCACGACCGCTCACGGAAGGGGGTCATTCGTCGCCAACGACGCCAACGACGGGCGTCGTTGGATTGTTTGTTTAGTGTTGCGGGAGAGTGCCTAGAGGAGTAAGGGTGCAGTAGCGATGAGCGTTGAGAGCCGTACACCGTTTTCGGCGCGTGATCGCACGTCGTGGGTGACTGTATTTGTGACGTTTATCAATTTTTCGGCGTTTCATGCGGTTCGAGAGGGGTACGCGGCGTCAAAGAGCGTCATGGCGAGCTCAATGAAGTATCCCACAGTTTTGCTCGGAGTCATCGACGCCACGTTCTGTATCTCTTATGCTATTGGATTATTCTTTAGTGGTTTGATAGGAAAAAAATACGGCATAAAAAAGGTCATCATGGTGAGCTTTGCGTCGACTGCTTCTTTGAGTTTAGCATTTGGAGTGCTCAACGGGTACGTGTTCACGACGCCGACAACGTCTACGCAGGCGTGGGAAACGGCGCTGGTGAGTCATCTTCCGATTTGGGTGCTATCGGGATTCATGCAATCGTTGGCATATCCTAATTTTATTGCCCTATTGAGCGATGTCATTGAGCCGTCGTTCTGTGGAATTGTGATTTCGATTTGGGCGATAGTCTCACCCGTAGGAGACATTATCGGTTTGGAAGCGGCTAAGAAAGTGTTGCAAAGTGGGGATGAAAATTGGCCTTACATCATGTTCCTTGCAGCTGCATTCATGATGTTCAATTTTTTCTTATTCGTGATATTTGTTGTGCCAGTCAAAGTGAACATAGATAATACCGAAGAGGAAGGCGTTCAGCAAGCGTTACTTGGCAACGACAACGACGTCGAAAGTTCAGCAACAAGGCGATCTCCAACGTTGAAAGAACTGATGTGGAACGTGTGGAACATTCCAGGGGTGATCGACTTTGCACTTTCGGTCATGTGCTTGAAGGTTGTGGTGACCTCCGTGCTATTTTGGCTTCCATACTATATGGATAAACGCTTCGACTCTCACGGGTCGTCAATTCTGTCTACACAGGTGTTTGATGTATCGCTCATCGTGGGCATGATACTTACTGCGGCTGCTCAACGTGCGATGGGTCAAAATCGATGGGTGCCTATTTTCATGACAAGCTTGTTTATTGGCATCATTCCCATCGCCCTCGTTCCTCTTGCCACGACACTCCATTGGACTGTGGTGTGCATTTTCTTCTCTGGCGCGTTGATTGGCCCTTCGAGCGCCTTGTTCGCAAGCGTGATGGGAGCCGACATTGGCAAGCGTGCCCAAACTTTTGGCACGGGAAATATCGTAGGAGTCATATCGGGTTTCATTGATTCTTCAGGAGCTGTGGGAAGTGGTTTAGGTCAACTTCTTGTTGGCTTTGTCGCTAGTTCTGCCGGGTGGACTGTAGTCTTCGAGATGTTGGCAGCTTTCACCGCACTTGGAGCGTTATGTCTCATCAGAGTACGAAAGTTAGAAAATGAACGAAACGATTAAGTCGATCCACTCGACGTGTATCATACTTGCAACATATCTTAGAATTATGAGTTGAATTGGACGTTAATAACTGCACCTACCGGTAAATGGATTTTTAATAAAATTACCTACCGGTACCCGGTACCAGGTAACTATCACATGCTAAAAGAACGCTCTTCTAAAAAACCTACGTCGTCGTGTCTACGAGACACAAACTGTGATTGAAACCAAGTGACACGTCCTTGACTTCACCAGGAATGGGAACATACTGAGGCTCCCAAAAATCAAATTCATTTCCTAATCCTAACTGCCCTCCACTGGACATTTGTTCGTCTGAGTGCGATCCTACACTTCCTCCAAATCCCCACGAAAATAGTTTCCCGTCAGCTATACCCGCAGAATGCTTCCACCCCGCAGCGATCTTGGTCCAGCCTTGCGAGCTCAACTTAATCGGCTTAGGAACTGCAGACTTTCCGTCTCCATTGCGACCGAGACCGAGTTCACCGTGTTGATTTGCTCCCCATGACATTGCACCGGCATTTGTATTTGCGAGCGTATGCAAACCACCACACGCGACATCATGAACGATCTGTAGCGACTGAACGCGTGACGGCGTAGACTGATATTCGCATGTTTCATCTAAACCAAGCTGATTGAACCGGCCTTGTCCCCAAGTATACAAGTCTCCGACTGAATTAATACATGCAGAGTGCGCATACCCGGCGGCGATAGTTACAATGTTTTGTTCAGCAAGAGCTCGAACGACCCGGGGCTTTGATTCCACTTTCGCGCTACGATAAAACCAGCCTTTCTCCCAGGTGTCATTCTCACCGTGTCCTAGCACGCCATCTGTAGAACTTCCCCAAGAAAATACCCGTCCTTCTGTGCATACAGCGATGGTGTGCTCTGCCCCACAGGCAACGTGTTTTACTTTAGCCTCCCTCGCGAGCACTTCGATCTTTGAAGGAACAAATCTATTCAATTCCCCGCTGCCTAGTTGACCTCCCGTATTTCTTCCAAAGCTCCACACCTGACCATCGACGTCCACGCACACTGTGTGATGGTGACCTGTCGCAACAAACACAATCTGCGCATCCAACTCAACCAACTTTGGTTCACAGGCAAACTGCATGTTGGCTGAGTGCCCCAGCTGTCCGAAGTCGTTCAACCCACACGTGAACACATGACCGCAGGCTGTCAAGAATGCACTATGCGAACCACCGGCAGCGACCTGGCGCACGTCTATTCCGTCTAACGCCGCTATCGGATGAAACGTCTGCAACGAACGTAAAGTCTGTTCTCCGAAATCATCCGTCGTCGCCTCGTGACCAAGTCGTCCAAAATCACCGTTTCCCGCACTAAGCGCTATATACGTACGACTTTGCGACGCTGGAGCGATCACGCGCCGACTAAGTGCACGGAGCATGCGTGTACGCAGGCACGACGCGGCGGCGGAGAAGTGAGGGAAGGATGATATATTGAGCGCTGACTGTTTTTTATCAATATGCTTTTCTAACGAGATATCTGGATTATTCGCTTGACACGGGCTTCAATCGTGTGACCTTACCGATTGCAATTGTTCTTCCTTCGTCGCGCAAAGTGAACCGGCCAAGCTGGGCGTAATCGGCAAACTTTTCGACGCACACTGGTTGAGCAAAGCGGATGCGAACGTTACCTAAACTTCCGCTCTTCAAAAACCTGGGCTTACCTTCCTTAGGCTTGCGCGTCTTGGGGTCAATTTCGGACACCAATTTAGTGACTTCGATTTCTTCCGTGGCTGAGTGGATATGAATCACAGCTTTGTAACCCTTGGTGAACACTGAGTTGTGCTCAAGTAACTCCAAGAGAGCCAATTGACATTCTATTTCTTCGCAGATATGAATGGATTCCTTCGGGGCGCAGAGCACAAAACCGGGCTGAATATCTGATTCACTGACGCCAGTCACCTTCAACCGAACGTTCTCACCAGGTAAGCATTTCTTGCACTCAACTTCGTCTCGATACAACTGCGCAACCTTGCACACCGCTTTATTGGGCATCAACATCAGTGTCTGACCGACTCTGCAAGTGCCTGACTCTATTTTACCCATGACCATCGCCCCTGATTCGTTGTACTTGTCCATAACTGGCATGCGGAACGGCGCTGCGGGATCTCTGGCGACGGTTTGCAGATCATCAAGAGTGTCGAAAAGGGATTTGCCTTCGTACCACGGGCAAACATCGGCAGATACTTTATTCTTCATGTTGGCACCAGTCAAACCAGAGATGGGACAAAAGCTAACATCCGCATCGAGTTTGTATCCGCACTGCTTCAAGAACGGCGAGAGCTTCGTTTTGATTTCATCGTAGCGCTCCTTATCCCAGTTTGTTGACGGATCATCCATCTTGTTGATAACGACGACCAACTTAGAAACGCCCAAAGTCTTCGCCAACTGCGCGTGTTCACGCGTCTGACCACCCTTGTCGAAACCAGTTTCGAATTCACCCTTACGGGACGAAATAACAAGCACGCCCACATCGGCTTGGGCAGTACCCGCGATCATATTCGGGACATAGTTTTTGTGTCCAGGCGCATCCAACACTGTGTAACGCTTCTTCTCCGTCTCAAAGTTCGCGCGACCGACTTCGACTGTCTTACCTTTCGCACGCTCTTCTTCACTGGTATCCATAATATAAGCCATGTACCACGAGTCACGGTTCTTTTCTTTAGCTTCTCTCTCGTACTTTTGGATCACGCGGTCGTCGACTTGTCCAGACAAGAACAAGATCTGACCACCAATTGTGGACTTACCCGCATCGACGTGACCAATAAACACTAAATTCAAGTGTTCGCGGGCATCGAAGCTCGCATCTTCTTCATCTTCAACGGGATCATCCTCAATCACAAGCTCTTCAACCTTTTGCGCAACCTTTTCCACCTTAGCGGCGACGGGAGACTCCTTCGCCTCAGTCGCTGTCTCGGCCGCTGCCGCGGGCTCAGCTGCAGCCTTCGCGGGTCCACCAATGGACACCTCCTTCGCAGGTCCACCAATAGACAATGAAACCGCCTTCGCCGGTCCGCCAATGGACACCGACTTCGCCGGTCCCCCGATGGACACCTCCTTTGCGGGACCGCCGATGGTGAGCGACGCCGCCTTCGCCGGCGGTGCCCCAGCGGGCGGTGGCGGCGCACCACCCTCGCCCCCAGCCACGGGCGTCACCGTGCGCGGCTTAAACTCAAATGCTGCCGCGGATGGAGAGAACGAAAACGCCGCCGCGTTGGCCGAAAGCTTCGGCTTGGGTTGTTCCTCAGCCGCGTCTTCGGTGTGATCCCCCATGACGTCTGTGTGACTCTAGTTTGTGTGATTGACGACGACGACGACGACGACGCCGACCGACGGGCGAGCGAGGTGTGATGCGGTGTGTGCGCTACGTTAATCAACAACGACCACGACGCGGTGGCGAGAGAACGCGCGCGTGCGTGTGTGCGTCGCCCGTCACCCGCATCGCCGCCGATGGCATCGGTTTTCGGTTTAGGGTGTCCACATGTCCGAACTTTTCCAATCCACAGATTCATTCCGCGAGCGTTACTCGATTGAACGTTGCCTAAAAACTGATGCGCGAGGGGCACGCGTGGGTGGGACATACGCACGACGAGAGCGTGTGGACGTCACAACATGGTGGCACACTACACCGTATGACATTTGATTCATATCAACACAATATATCGTCGCGAAGAGGATTTGGTGGGGCGTGCGTGAGATTTTTAAAGTTGGAGTTGTCCAAGGACGACGACGACGTCGCGAGAGAATTGCGCGAGGACAAAGATGCTCAAAAACGAAACCGGGGGAAATCAAGGCGACGAGGACGTGGAGCAAAACTTGATCATCATGAGAAAAATGCTGGTGACAATACGCAATCGCGCGCAATGCTGGAGAGTGCGTTCATGGAATGGCTCGAGAAAGATGGAGGCACCTTTGTACGGCGCAAGAAAGTCGACGCCAGCGAAAACTTTGACGTTGCTGACAATGTCTCCGATGAGATCGATTACGACTTGTTCGACGCGATGGCGGGTTCAGATGACGATCTCATACCTGCTCTTCGCGTGAACTGTGATGAAAATGACAACACGGGGTTCGACTTCGATTTCCCTCGTGAGTTTGCCATAGCGCAAAAACGCCGCAGCTCTGTTGAATTCCAAACCTGGCTTCAGAGCATTTCCAACTTGTCAGCCGACGACAACACGGCGTCTTCGGATGACGTACAATAAAAATGAATAATATGAATGCGCCGCTCGCTGTATTTGAATAATGTTTGTAAAATTCTGTCCTGATGGTTATATTTAAAATGACAACTCTCTCGCCTCTCGCTTGTTCGCGCTATCCCCTCTCGTGTGCTCTACACCTGTGTTTTAGTTTTATTGCCCAATCAAACCCGCGGCGTTGGCCACGAGTAAGATGATGAACGGAATAGTGATACCACCGATACCAATCAACGCCATGGGATCCTTCAACGGGTTTTGCCCCTCCTTCTCGGCTTCCGACAACCACGCGCCCTCTTTTTCGTTTTCGCGCAAAATTGGTCCATCCAATTTACGGTCCGGCTTGGCCCGCACGACGACGGCGTGACGCGCGGACGTTCGTCCCATGGCGCTCTTCATCGTCGTCGTCTTCGTCTTCGCGTTCACTCGCGCGCGCCCCGTCGTAGCGTTTATCGCCGCCACTCGCACGGTAAACATCGTCGTCGTCGTCGTCCCTCGGTCCACGTCACGCGCGCGCGAGGTCTGCGGACGGCACAACCCCGCGCCCGTCGCAAACCCGTCGTCGTCCGACTGGTGCACGTACGAAGCACCACCACACACCCATGTGAGGTTGATGGTGCGTGGACCACCACGGCGGTGTGCATGCATCATGATTATTATAGGCCTCCATTCGCGTGCACTATGGGTGACCGACCGACCACCACGACCACCACGACCTCCATCCTCGAATCGATCGGCGCCGACGGGCCCGACGACCAACCCGACCCGACCCTCGCGTGAGGAGGGCGAACCCCAACCCTCTGGCGTGGCCTGCACTTACGCGCGTGCGACCGCTCGAGAGGGAATCGCGCACCGTCGACTCTCGACACACGACGCACACGACACACGCGTGATCAGCACATCACACGCGCGCGCGCGTCCGGTTCACCGCTCAGCGCTGAACGAAAACCACAAAAGCTTTTGACCCTACGTTGAATTGCACCCGACGCCAACGCCGACGATGCCTTCGGTGATGCCGACTACGTTTGCGGCGCGTCACGCGATGAGCACGACGACGAGCTTGAAGAGCCGCACGTCGAGTGCGACGCGCGCGGCGAACGTGCAACGCACGGAGACGCGCGCGAGTGCTGCGAATGCGCGCGAAGACGCACGTCGTCGTGGCCCGCTTGAGAAATCAAACTTGTTCAGTGCGAAATACGTGCCGTTCTCGGGTGATACCAGCGAAACGTACTCGTTGGATGAAGTTATCTATAGAAGCAAGTCTGGTGGTCTTCTTGACGTCCAACACGACATGGAGGCGCTCGCGATCTACCCTCCGGAATACTGGAAGGCGTTGTTTGACGAGCGCGTCGGTAAGACGACGTGGCCGTATGGTTCTGGGGTGTGGAGTAAGAAGGAGTGGGTTCTCCCGGGTATTGATGATGAAGATATCGTGTCCATGTTTGAAGGGAACTCGAACTTGTTCTGGGCCGAGCGTTATGGGCGAGAGTACTTGAAGATGTCTGACCTCTGGGTGAAGCAGTGCGGTAACTCCCACACCGGTTCTTTCAAGGATCTCGGTATGACTGCGTTGGTTTCTCAAGTGAACCGCATGCGCAAGCAAGGCAAGCCCTTGTCTGCTGTTGGTTGTGCGTCCACTGGTGATACGTCTGCGGCTTTGAGTGCCTATGCCGCCGCCGCCGGTATTCCTTCCATCGTTTTCCTTCCGGCAGACAAGATCTCCGTCGCTCAGCTTGTGCAGCCGATCGCGAACGGTGCTCTCGTACTTTCTATCGATACTGATTTCGATGGTTGCATGCGCCTCATCCGCGAAGTTACCGCCGAATTGCCGATCTACTTAGCCAACTCTTTGAACTCGTTGCGTCTTGAAGGGCAAAAGACGGCGGCTATTGAAATTCTCCAGCAATTCAACTGGGAAGTGCCTGATTACGTCATCATTCCGGGTGGTAACCTCGGTAACGTTTATGCTTTCTTCAAGGGTTTCAAGATGTGCAAGGATCTCGGACTTGTTGATCGCCTTCCTCGTATGGTGGTCGCGCAAGCGCACAATGCCAACCCTCTTTACCGCGCGTACAAGAATGGCTGGGAATCGTTCGAAGCTGTCAAGGCGGAACCGACGTTCGCGTCTGCGATTCAAATCGGTGATCCGGTGTCTATTGATCGCGCGATTTACGCGCTCACGGAGTGCGATGGTATTGTTGAGGAGGCTACTGAGGAAGAGATGATGGATGCTGCGGCGGAAGCCGACTTGACGGGTATGTTTAACTGCCCTCACACTGGTGTTGCGCTCGCTGCCCTCAAAAAGCTTCGTGAATCTCAAGTCATTGGCCCAACCGATCGTACTGTGGTTGTCAGTACCGCACACGGCTTGAAGTTCACCCACAGTAAGGTTGCGTACCACGAGAAGAAGCTTGAAGGCCTTGCATCGAAATACGCTAACCCTCCGGTGCAGGTCAAGGAGGACTTTGGGGCGGTCATGGACATCCTTTCCCAGCGCCTTGCGACGAACTAAGGAAACGAAACGATAGTCATCGCGTCCAAACCGCATTTTAGATTGTATGTCATTTAAAGATCAGCTCTTTAACTTTATATAAACATCACCCTCTCACACGCGAGCATGTTATTAGTTTTTTCATTTTGATCAGCGTTTATTTACAAGTTGAATCGGCGCGTATTTCAGCTTCATAATCTAGCTATTTCGAGGCAAGGCTGCTCTCAGACTTGTGAGTGAGTAAACGTACATATCGGTGGCAAGGTAAAAGGTGGACACAAGAAGTAAAAGTAATTGTGCTCAACTCAGAAGAGGCGCTGATCTTCAAGCGCGCTGTGATGGGGATCGACGAATTCGCCATCTTGAAAGTTATACATAGTGAGATTATCCGTGAAAAACGGAGAGCTTTGCTCTTCTTGTCGCTGCATCGCATGAGATTGCCAGAAGCTTTCGAGAATGTAGTCTGGCTCGCCGCCGTATGTTGTCGGACCAGCTGCATTTCCACCAGCCTTGGATCGCTTCGATTGAGCAAGAAGTAGTGGTTCATCGCCAAATGTCGTAGCGATCGAGGCATCGGAAGTAACTTTCAGCATCCCACGTTTCTTCTTTTGAGCTTCCTTGACATCCAAAGTTGTAGGTGCAAGTGGTGGTGGTATCTCAATCGAAGTGACTGGCGGAATGGACAATAACTCCGGAGTATCAACAACCTCACCCTTCTCAGCTAACTTGACTCTAAGCTGAACATTCTCAGCATGCAAAACGTCCACTTTCTTTTGTAAATCTTTTATCGTTTTGCGCATAGTTGCACTGTCTGCCAACAACGTCTTGGCGGTATCCAAAAGCTTTGCGTCCTCCGCCTTCTTTCGAATCTTCGACCGCTTGGCCGATTCGCGGTTGGCAATCTTGCGACGATACGTTCTCAACAACTTTTCCCGTTCTTTTTCATCCATGTCGTCTGTAAGACCTTCTACCTCGATGCCCATCTTTTGAAGGTCGCTCACGCTCGTGTTCTTCTTCATAGACGAGTCCAACAACGAAAGCATCGACTCAGACTTCTTCATCGCGACTTGAAACACGCGCGAGAGGTTCGTTCAACTCAGCCCCGTGCGATTGGTCTTATGAACGTTTCCAACCAAAGGCGCTGTCAAAACGCTTCGTTGATGAGGGCGGTGTGTACTGTTGAACTCAAGTGCCCACGTCTGTGCGAAGACAAGATGCGGCGCGGCGAGGATTGGTTCAGTTCCCTTCTCCTCTCCGCTCGTTTCGGTCGCTGTCGTCTCTTGAATGCCGTGATAACACCTCAAAGAACCGAGTATGTACGCCACACACCGTTCGATCAACCGTGCTTCGCGCGTTCACCTCTCTCGTTCGCTCGATTCGTTCGCGTGCAAGTCAAGATCGCGGCGTTCTCGCGCACTTAACACCCCGAAGCGTCGTTCGTGCGTTACCGCGCGCGATCGCCGCTCGCACACGTGCGTCTTGGTGCGTGATACGCACGAGATCGATGTCTTTCACTCGCGTGATGTCCCCTCGCGCGCTGGTTTCGTACTCACGTGACGTGCGTTCGACTGCGGGGCGCGCGCGCAATGCGCCGACGTCCGCAGTCGTCCCGCGCGCGAACGAGCGTCCCACAACGCGCGAACGGGCGGGGGGTCTCCACAACGTACTGTGGGTGATTTAACCCTATCAGGTACACATAATACGAGATCCCCCCCGCCGCCGAGTCGCGACGTCGCGACAATGCGCCGCGAACATTTGAATTTGAACCGAGTTTCTAGGGTACAGATGATCAACCAATCATGAACCCACATGGATGGTCAGGGCTCGCGCAAAACGCGTGTGGCGTCGCTCGCGACGGCACTGCAGCTCGCACACGTCCGATGACGGACGCCGAACAACACGTACCCGTGTATAACACTCTTGAAGACGTCTACGCCGGTGCGTTGGATGAAAACACCAAAGCGCGCTACGTTCGCGTCGCGCGCGCGTGCACCGATGCGCACGGGCACGCGCCGGACGCGTTCGCCAGGTCGCCTGGTCGAGTGAATTTAATCGGTGAGCACATCGACTACGAGGGATATTCTGTGCTGCCAATGGCGATTGGATTGGACACAATCGTCGGCATTCGCGTTAATCCCGAGCACGGATCGATCAAGGTATCGAACACCAACCCAGCATACTCGAGCAAGGAGTTTGGCTCGGACCCAGCGCAAGATGTCGATACGCAAAGTCTGCACTGGACAAATTATGTCATGTGCGGATACAAAGGAGTGTTTGATTTCATCAACGAAAATGCTCCTGGAACTGCACCGACGCCAGTCGGGCTGGAAATCGTCGTCGATGGCACGGTGCCCACGGGGAGTGGCTTGAGTTCGTCTTCGGCGTTGTGCTGCGCCGTCGCCGTCGCCGTCATGTCCGCATTTGGGTTGAACTTCACCAAAGGCGAGCTCGCTGATCTTACTTGTAAGTGTGAGCGATATTCCGGGACGCAATCTGGAGGAATGGATCAGGCCATCTCGATAATGGGTGAAGTCGGCGTTGCCAAGTTGGTTGATTTCAATCCGATTTCAACCAACGACGTCGCTCTTCCAGAGGATGCTGCATTCATTATCGGTAATTGCTTAGCTGTTAGTAATAAAGCCGAAAGTGCGCACATGCGATACAATTTGCGAGTCGTTGAATGTCGACTTGCGGCGATCGTTTTAGGTTTGAAGTTGGGAATGTCTGCCGAACAAGCTGGCGCGCTGGAGACGCTCAAGGAAATTGAAACCTTCCTTGGATCAATGTCTGCCGCAAAAGCAGCAGCCGAACAGCATTTGCATGAAGAGTATTATGATGCCAGAGAAATTGAACAACTGATTGGCGTTGAAACTTTCATGAATGTCTTTTCCTCGCCCGCTTCTGCGTTAGTTTTGGCGCACAACGAGAAAGGATACAAGCTCTTGTCTCGCGCGTTGCATGTGTTCGCCGAAGCTGGACGAGTTCATCTCTTTGCTGCCGCTTGTGCGATGAAAGTGTCGCCTGAAGAGCTCGGTGTTTACATGAATGGTAGTCACGAATCTTGCCGCGCACTGTACGAATGCTCGTGTGAAGAGTTGGATGAACTCGTGGACACTTTCCGAGCCGCTGGCGCATACGGCGCGCGTTTGACTGGTGCCGGCTGGGGTGGGTGCGCCGTGGCCATTGTCGCGAAGGACGCCGTTCTGAGAATTCTGGAAACCGTGAAACAAAGTTTCTATGCTCCGCGTATCTCTGCTGGCTTGGTGTCTGAAGCTGACATGCCGACGACTTTGTTCGCCACGGTGCCCTCTGCTGGCGCCGCTATTTTGAAGAATTTGTCTTTAGCCTAGGGGAGAACTAATGCTCCATTTGTATAATCATATATTTCTAGTTTTTTCATTCTCTATGCGCTATTTCTACTTTCTATTGCATGCTAGAGTATTGCTGCTATTTTATCGGTTAATCTTCTTGACGTTCGCCTGCGCGGCGTGAGCCTTGCGTCGCTTGCTTTTAAGAACCTTTCCACACAGTCGACATTTCAGTCCCTCAGTGTCTTTAGGTAGCCCACACGATGCACAGGAGCCATATGCATTAATCTGCGCTCGCGATAACTCGTTTTCTCTCGCCAAGGCCGTCGATGACGCGCTTAACCACGCGCTCAGTTCGGGAATGTCCCCCACGTAAGCTTCGGCAGCTTGACGCAGAAATGCCACACGACGCGCGATCGGTGTATCTGTTGGTGCGCCCTTCGGTCCAAACGATGGTGCCTTAAGACTTTGACGCGCCTTATCTCTATTCATACTCGCTTGAGTTGTACCACTCGACTCCACGCCGCGTAGTGGTGGCGGCGTGTGCGCCATTACGGTAACAACTGTAGTCGATTCTCTACGCGCGCAGTGTGTCTTTACACGTGTTGTAGATTACAGCGTCTATTATTGCTAAATATGTTTTGATAAGACTACTAGCTTTTAGTGTTTTAGTCACAACATCGACTGCGTTTCTGATGGTAACACGTCGTATCCATCATGGCCGTTCCACATCTCTCCTAAATTTCCATGTTTCCACCCGAGGAGCATGGACGTGCCCACGACTGTGGGAACGAGGTACGTAAGCGCGGGCTGACCTCCTTGTCCACCGACTTCAAAATACAACGCTGTGAATGTTAATGACATTCCAACAGCGTACGCCAAGAGCGACCAGAAAAAGTAATAGTAATTGATTTCCCCGAAGTCTCGCTTTCTGTTGTCAAACAGCAAATTGTGAACGATTAAGAGTCCGGGAAGGATTACGTCTCCGTAACCCAACATCGAGAACTCTCCAGAATGTGATAAGCGTGGGAATAAAAACAGCATTGGTAAACTCTCGCCTTCATCACCTCCGCGCGCCACGGCCACCATGACACTCTTCTTTCCAAATAGGTGCGGTTGCACGTACACCCAGAAAATGTCATACAACATTGCACCTCCGAGGAGGAAAGTTGCCACCTTTAAGTTGGGCAGATGTACTAGACGCAATATGTTCACTAGGAAAGACAAACCCATGATATCTTGTAATACCCATGACCAAGTAGCAGTTTGGAAGATGAGCCAAGTAGACACAATCAAGCCAGCCACAATGCCAGCCGGAATGGACAAGTGATGCACCGCGCCAAAGACTGGAAGTAACACGTGGTTTTCTCGAGAGTTTGACGCGCCACGAACCGATGCAAAGCCCTCGAATATGATCACTTGCAAACCTTGGAAGGACGCAAAAGCAAAGATTAGTCGCATCGCGACGAAAATCCAATGCTGCATGGAATAGAACAAGACCAATAGCACCACTGAAGCCATGATGACGAAGTACAACGCACTGTACTCGTTGATTTCAACGCCTTCATGCGTGCTCGAATCGTCTCCAATACCTCCTTGGCTACTCGAACCCTTCGAAATTCCAGCGTATCGTTTATCTTTCAGCGACCAAATACCACCGAGGACGATGGTCAGCAGTGCCATGCCAACCAGAGCGGTGGATGCCACAAAGTCAAATGAGCTCGGCACCGCTGCAGTCGCATCAATCATAATCGTAGTCTTTTCACTGCTCGCTGTAGACTCCCATATAGCATCTCCCAATCGACCGGCAACCATAGCGACGATGATGGACACCTCTTCGTCAGTGTTACACGTCATCGTCGTGAACTCTTCACCCGGGCTCACGATGATGAGTGCCTTTGCCCCGGCTGCTTGAGCTACTCGAGCTTTAGCTATAAACTCACACTCTCCGCGGGTAACCACTAACACACCACCTTGAAATGAGTCAGGTACTGCGGATGCGGTGCACCCGTACGTATCTAACGCAATGTTCGCGCGTTCCGCGATGTACGGCCCCACCGGGCCCGACTGCCCCACGTCCGAACCAAACAGCGCCAAAACTCCAGGCGCAACCTCTACCGTCTCTCCTTGTCTCAGCACAACTTCTAAAGATTTCGCTGTCGTTCGATTTGTACACGTTACCGTGCTTTGTGCCGACGTCGTACCGAGTAAACTCGCCATAATCACCCCAAACAACATCGCCATTCGCAAGATCATTGGGCGCGTGCCCGTGACGACCCCCATCGCCTCGTTCGCGCGCGTTCTATCGTTCACCGCGAGTCAGGCGCACCGTCGCGCACTCGTCGTCTTTCCTCCGATCGGTCGTTCCCGTACACGAACCCAATCTTCGTCGTCGTCGCCCGTCTACGAGTGCGGCGTCGTGTTGGTTTGGTGTTCACCACCTCACGCACGAGGACGCATCAGTCCCGCTGTGCTGTGGGTGTGTGTGTATTGGACGGCGAACCTCGAGAGCGAGGGGACGAACGCACCACGACGCACGACACACGCGCGCTCGCGCAGTCGTCATGCGTCCCGTGCGTGATGGTGGTGATGCGAAACGTCGCAAAACCCACGCCGACGCGGACGCCGACGCGGACGCGGACGCGGACGGTGGACACGGCAAAGGCGCGGCTCGCGTGGATGTGCCACCGCCACCACCAGGGGGAGGAATGGGAGCACAGTCGACGGCGACGGCGCGTGACACAGAATCATGGCGCGTGAGTGGGCACGACGCGGGACAGCGACGGGAGAGATTCGGTGCGGGCACGAGCGGCACGATATCCCTCGCCGCCATGGACCGGGCGCAAAGGGAAAAGGCAAAGAGCGAAACCAAGTTGTTGGAGGAAAAGGAGCACGAATTTCATTTGAAACAGACAAAGGTGCGGGCGGATATACGCATCAAGGAAGGTCGAGCAAAGGCGATTGATTTAATCGCACGTAATGTATTCGCGGAGTCCTATGTTGAGTTTGATGCGTTCGTTAACCCACTTACGGTGCTCAGTGGGTTGACGTTGTCAGACATGGAAGAGTTGAAGAAGGATTTAGAGGACGTGCGAGATTTGGACACAAAGCATGCGAGAAGACGAGAGTTTTGGTTGGCGATGATTGGAGTCACACTTGAAGCTATCAAAGAAGCGCGCGCGAAAGAAGAAGCTGAAAGAGCGCGTATACGTGGTCAAACCACCGAGCGCGAAGAAGGGACAAGTTTACACACGGACATCGACGACGACGTTGTGGAAATTGTTAATGGTAAATCATCGGCAGAGCTCGCAGAGCTCGAAAGTGAAATCACAGCTCAAATTCAAGGCCCAGATGCAAGTGAAGTTGAGTATTGGAGTGAGGTTTTGAAGCGTATATCTACGGCAAAGACAAAGGCTAACGTTGAAGAAATGCACAGCGCTCTCAAGGTGAAGTTTGAGCGAGAAGAAATCGAAGACGCAGGCCGTAAGCGTGCGGCTTTTTTGTCTGCGGCGGCCAAAGAAGATGCCGACGAAGATCTTCTTGGCGCAGATTTCGGTAAGCACATGGCAGATGATGACGTGCACGCATCAGAGTGGGACGATGATGAGCGCATCTCAACACCGGCTCGAGCGCCGTCATTGTCAGCTGCCTACGATCCAACGCTTTCTCCGAAGACGATTCGCATCGACGAACTTGAGGATGGTATAGAAATTATTGATGCAGCAAAAGACGCCGCCGAAATCACACGACTTCGTGAAGAAGAAAGGATTAAGGGTATGTCTCGCTTCAAAAAAGTTACGAGCGCGACTGGAGTGCTTCGCGGCAAGACGGAGGAAGATGTGTATAATGCATTCAAAACTGCCGGAGGCGCGCATCACTCGCGGGGTGTACTTGGAAACTTGATCACAGGCACTACTGATTTCAAGGAAATTGAAAAACAAGAAGATGCAAAGGCCAAAGCGATGGTTGAGCGCATGATGGGAGCTACTGAGGATGGCGACGCAAATTTCTCCGCTGAAGTCACTCTGGAGTCACAGGCGTATTGGTGGCACGACAAATATCGCCCTCGGAAGCCTAAGTATTTCAACCGCGTTCATACTGGTTATGTTTGGAACAAATACAACCAAATGCACTATGATTCATCAAACCCACCTCCAAAGGTGGTGCAGGGGTACAAGTTCAACATTTTTTACCCAGACCTCATTGATAAGGCAAAGGCTCCGTCGTACACTGTCGTGCCCGATGGTTCGCCAGATAATGAAACCGTGTTGCTAAAGATCTCTGCGGGCCCACCATATGAAGACATCGCGTTCAAAATTGTCAACAAAGAGTGGGAATACAGTCACAAACGTGGTTTCCGCTGTACGTTTGAGCGCGGTATTTTCCATCTCTACATCAACTTTAAGCGGTCGAAATACCGCCGATAGGACTAAACATAGCAAATAGCACAAACAATTTCCTTTTCATTGATTATTAGTTGATTCTCAATCGCCTTTCGGGATGTTCTCTACAAATTACAAATCCTCTACACATGCGTCTGCTCGCAAAGGCTAGAAGGGAAGCAGACGCGCGTTTGGACGACGCAAAGGGAGACTAGTTCTCCGCATCGAGACGACGCTGAGCCTCTTCTTTGGCCCAAGATGTCATTCTAGTCTCCGGCTTGGCGCTGAGACCAAAGCAAAGAATGCCCGTTGCGAGTGCTAACGCCGTGTACCACGGCGCTTCCCAATCCTCCCAGACTCTGCTCTTACCTGCCGGCGGTGGGGTCTCGCCGAACAAGTAACCATTTCTACCAGTCTGCGTACCTTCCGCAAAGTACCCTCCCGGCGGACCAGCACCGTATGATCTTACGGAGGCGCGCTGCGCACCGCGCAACTGCGTCAACGCCGCTCGACGAACGACGTTCAACATGCTTGCTTGTCAACACGCACGCGCGCGCGTATGAAGCGGTGGCGAGTGTTTGAATGCGTGCGCGTTGAATGTACGTTCAACGTTAACCGCGTGAGATCGTACGGGTGCGTGCGTCTACGTCGTCCACGTCGCGTGCGAGTGTGACGACCGAGGTCCAGCGCGATCTCGCCTAGGTCTCGGGTAGGCTAGTTCTTTGGGACAATTTATGAGTACTGAAGGCTTGTTTTAGCCTACCCAATGGGATAATTTACTTGAAGGTGTACGGCGACGCGACAAAGCGACGCGCGCGTCGCGTGACGCGCGAGCGTTGATGTGAAGGATATTTCGCGTCGTACCGCTCAGTATCTCGACGAACGGATGCGATACGGGCGCGCGTCATGGTGATTTGCCGCTGCGCAGGCGCGCTGGCGGAGGCGCAGTTTTACCGGCCGTTGGGCAACGCGTGATAATACCGCGGGAATTCCGAGGAATTGGTGTGCTATCGCGTATAAAAATGACTGGAAACGAAAAACTAGGAAGTCTAAGATAACATGCGCTAAAACTGATACTATTCTGATTTATCATGCTTGGCTAACACCTTAAACGCATCGCGCTCTAAAATGTAGAGCGCGACGAGGAGTATGAAAAGTATGCCGCCGCCGCATCCGGTGTGCAAGAGCAAGTTCATGGTGCTGGGATTACGACGTAGCTTCTCAGATGACATTCGCGAAACAGCGGAAAAAACAGCCAAAGTCTGCGTGAAAAATGATCAAATATATGTTGATATCCTTGAAACTATACTTTGAGCTTACCATGAAGTATGTTTTCGAGGGCAAATTCACCTTCGTATTCGTCTTCAGTCTGAGGAAGCGGCGGCGTATGTATGCGCTGGTAAACGCAATTCGCACCAGCATACTCATAGCATTTGCCACGATCAGCGAAACAGGTCCGAGTGAGCGTTGGAGAATTAGAGTACCGCCCTAAGAGGTTGAAAAGATGACACACTCGGATATATTGATACGACAGACGAAACGTACCACGTTGACGAGCGAGCATACCAAAAGCCAAACGTTGGAAGAGCTGAGCTCCGATGATGACTATGAAAAGCGAAAGTGAGTACGCTTCACGCGATGAAATATTCATGCAAGATTACCATGACCGCATGGGCGTAAGCCTCGGTTATTCCATTCACCTATGAAGAATTTTTGTTAGTTTTTTGATTGAATTAATTAACTCTCATGAGAAAGTATAAATAATTAATTTCAACCCAGTATCAAATATCTGGGTCGTTTCGAATCACTGGGAATTAATTTAAACGTACCGCCAGTGGTAGAATTAGAATCGCGTAACAACCGAGAGTTTCGGCCGCGTAATGCGCGCTCGCCCATTTCTCGCCGTACAAAACTCTGCGTCTCGAAATAAATAACAAATGACACGAGTCCAAAATCGACGCACCTCAGCGCCAGCCATGAATAGTGAGGTCCCATAGTTGCCTTAGGATATAAAAAGATAAATACAGCTGAAATAATCGACAACCAAGCTCACGGTGTCGAATTAATTGCATAACTTACCGCCATACTACCGAAAATAATTGCTACACGTAACAACGCATCGAAGACATCCTTTTCTTTGCTTGAACTCGTCTTAGAAGACACACTGCGCGTGAAAATCACAAATGCTGCTTCTTCAAAAGGTTGCAGCACTAATCTCGCAAATGCGGCCCTGAATTTCGAAAATTAATTCAGAATTAATTAAATAATGCAATTGCGGTAAACGTACCCAAGCGATGCTACGAGTCCGTACACGCCGACTTCGTCGGCTGCAGCGACGGCGATTAGTGCGGCCTTTTCTCCTTCAGCTAGAACTAACTTCCAAACCGCCTAAACGTTGAGAAACGTGAGTAAACTGCACTTACTTGCGTGTATTTGACATACCTGCACAGAAAATATTCCAATTAATTTTACCGTCGCAGTATCTTTCGTAGACGACTTTGCAAGCGCTTTCGGCGTCGAGGCTATGTAAATTATTGCCATAGACGTCGCATACAGCAACTACGAGGATTAATTCACGTTAGTATTGTGTGAATCGTCCCCAATGAATTAATTGGAACGTATGAAATAAATAATTTACCTGGGAGTATGCGAAGGCCATGACGACGTTCTTTTGAGTCTTGGACACGAGCACGTACGTCAACACACTCCTAAGAACAGTTGAAATTGATTCTGCAACTAGTCTCAACTTGAACGCCGAAAGTCGCATGGCTCTGATGTAGTATGGTTCAGCGCACAGTTCGATGAACGCAGCGACGCCGTAGTACGCGAGTGCCAGACCGTATGGTTCGGCTGTGGAGATGTTTTGCGACCACAGCACAGCCGTTGGCACGGCAATGGATAAGAATCCTCCGATAGGTAACACAAACCAAGCGTAGCGTAAAGAAGTATCGCTGACGGAGTCTCGCATCAGCGCTCGACGAAAGCCTTCGCGTGTGGTGAGAATGACCGTCGAGAGCAAGTAGAAGTGAACGGTTGGAACACCAAACTCTTCCGGGGTGAGTTGTCTCGCGACCAAGGTGTTGATGAAAAACGGCAAAAGCTTGGATGTCAATTGCGTCGCTGTGCGCATGCATGCGTGAGATGAATCACCTTGCCGTCAGTGCACGCGGTCAAAACACATCGCTCACTCGCGTGCGCGTTGGGTGCAACAGTTAGTTGCCCAAACCATCGCGTGCGTCGTCGTCGTCGCCGTACCGAGGAGATAAACGAAACCCACGACAAAGTTTGGTTTCATCGTCGTCGTCGCCGCTTTCTTCGCGCGTGCATTCATCGCGCGCGTGCCCATCGTCACTGTGACGTTCTCCAGTCCACTCCTCCCCAACGGAGGCCGTCTCGTCCGAATGGCTCTGTGGCTGGCTGTCCCACGCGTGCAGTGTTGGCCGCCGCCAGTCGAGCAGCCTCGTGCGCGAGGGCGACACACTCTCCCACGCGACAAAGACTTGCGCGACTACTGGACGCATCATGGAAGATGATCAAGAATTAAACGAAGCGCTCGTAGACGCCGCGCGATACGGCGAGATGGACGAAGTGCGCGACTTTCTCACTCGAGGTGCGCGCGCCGACGCGGGCGATGGGTTGCTCTACGCCGCGGCGAATGGGCACGAGGAAATCGTACAGGTGTTGCTTGAATTCGGCGCTGATGTGAACAAAGCGAACGTACAAGGAAGTACAGCGTTGCACTGGGCGTGCTTGAACGGTCACGTGAGCATCGTGCAGTTATTGATCGATAAGGGTGGGAACGCGTCGGTTTGCAACCAAGCTGGCCGAACGCCGCTCGATGAAGCGATGCATAACAACAGAGAAGAGTGCGTGAAGGTAATCATGGAATCAGATGCAGGAGGCGAAGATGAAGAATTTGAGTTCGAAGAGGTCGACGGTGATGATGCGGGAGACGTTGATAGTGATGAAGAGGAGTAATAAGCTACGCGAAAAATGTTCGCGAGCCATAGTTCTTAGATATGTAATGTGTAATACCGTGCACTTTAACCAAATTACAACCGCACGCGTACTTTCGTAAAAATCGAAAAGTTTGAACGTTACTTTTACATCGCTTTGCGTAGGTTGCTGCTGACTTCCTGTGCGCATGAAAACCGCAGAGCGAATGATGGTTAGTATGCAGTTCTTGGTCAGGAAAAGTGTCCCGAGTTTGCGCGCAGTCTCGTCGTTTAGGCCTCGTCGTCGCGATTGTCGTACCTTCCAGTTGATAATCTTCCAGATATTCTTGACATAGTCAGGTCGAAGGTTCTTGTACTGTAAGTAATACGCGTGCTCCCAAACATCGACGCCTAACACAGGAGTCAAGCCGGTGGTGATGCAGGGGTCTTGGTTGGCCGTCGTTGTCACCGCAAGCTTGCCAGTGGCTTTATTGTATCCCAACCATCCCCATCCAGACCCTTGCACGGCGACAGTAGACGCCGTGAATTTATCTTGCATGGCTGATAACGAACCAAAGTCGCGATCGATCATGGCTAAGAGTTCCCCTTCTGGGAGCGCGTAATCTTTCGGCGCCGTCAGACACTTCCAGAACAACGAGTGGTTCACGTGGCCGCCACCGTTGAATTTCAGCGCTGGTTGCAACGCGATCATGCCTTCATAATCTCCTTTCAACTCTGCTTCGGCGTATTTTTCTTGTGCGGCGTTGAAATTCGTGACATACGTCTTGTGGTGCTTTTGGTGGTGCAACTCCATGATCGCCCCATCGAGCACGGGCTCGAGCGCCCCAAAGTCGTACGGAAGGTCTGGTAACGACGCCGCCGTGAACGCGCGGGCGTTCGTGACGTGCGTGCGAGCGATGTTTCGTGTGATCGTGCGTAACATCGTGCGTAACGTCGTCGTCGTCGCGTGTCGTCGTGTCGTCGAGTGTCATCGCAACTCGCCAGGTCGTTACTCCTCCTGCGGTCCCGCCAGTCGCCAGTCCAGTCGTTCGATGGGTCGGTCAAGGGACGCGGGTTCAAACGAACGCGCGCGACAGGCACAGAAACGGACGCGTGCGTGCGAGACGACAACTCGAGCACGAGGAGGAGGACGTAAAGTAAAATCACTCTATTATACGCGCGTCTTCCACGCATGAGTCTACACGACGCGACGACGACGACGACGACGACGACGACGACGACGGATGGTGGTGGTGGTGGTGGCTTTACCGATGTCGAACTCCACGCCGTGACTGGACCGAAACGAGACGACGAAGACCATGATAGCCAAGGCGCGAAGACGATTGATGAGTTATTTGATGAACGCATAGGACAAGCAAATAAAGCGCAACTCACGCAATTCGCCCTGAGCTCATCTGCGTGGTTCCCAGCCGCGTTCTTGACGCTGACTTCAGTATTCACCGCGCGCGTACCCGAGTGGACGTGTGCGAGCGAAGGCGCGTGCGCGGATGTAAACACCGGAGAACTCATGGAGTTGTGCGACATGGATCGTGAACTATGGAAATGGATCGATCCCAAGGCGTCTATTGTGTCCGAGTGGGATTTAGTGTGCGCACACGAGTATAAAGTTCAGCTCGCGGATTCCATCTTTTTCGTCGGCTTTTTCTTTGGCGCCGGTTTGCTTGGGCAACTTGCCGACGCTAAAGGACGTGTCTATGGCCTGTATTTGTCCACCGCGCTCGCAAGCATAGGGTTAATTTTAGCCGCCGCATCAAATGGGTATTGGATGTATTTCTTCTGCATGTCCTTGCGAGGTTTCGGATGCGGCGGTCTCGGCGTGGCGAGCTATGTGTTGTGCACCGAAGTTCTCGGCGTGAAATGGCGCGCTGTGTTGGGGATTTCAACGCAATATTTTTGGTCTGCAGGAATAGCTTTGATGGCGGGTATAGCGTACACGTTGCCAGAATGGCGACAGTTTGCAGCATTCGCCGGGTTTTCTGGTGTAGCTTATATTGCGCTCTCGTTCAAGTACTTGATGGAATCGCCGCGTTGGTACTTGGCGACGGGTCAAACGGACAAGGCACAGGATGTGATGGTGCAGCTCGCCAAAGCAAGCTCCCGATCAAACACTGTGAAATTACCGCCGCTTAAGCAACAGCGCATAGCAAAGGGACTCAACGTCACTGCCGTATTTCCTTTTCCAGCGCTTCGGCATCGTCTCATCGCGATGGCGTACATATTTTGTATCACTTCTTTGGTGTATTACGGTTTATCCTTGAACGTGGGGTCACTGAGCGGATCAATTTACATGAATACCTTTATTAGCGGTATAGTTGAATTCCCATCGCACGCCTTTGCGCAGATTGCGGTGGATAAATTGGGGCGAAAGATGACATTGGTGCTGTTGATGAGCATCGCGGCGGTGGGCGTGATATCGAGCGCGTTGTTTTCGGGCTCGATGCAAGTTACGGTTTCGATGATAGGAAGATTCGGAATCGCGGGCTCATTCAACATGATTTATTTGTACACCACTGAGCTATTTCCAACCATTGTGCGCTCGGCATGCCTGGGAACGTGTTCTCTGGCGGCGCGTTTAGGTGGAATCATCGCTCCCGGTATCATTCTTGCCCAAGCCATTAGCCCGGCTTTGCCTCCGATATTTCTCGGTGCTGCCGCGGCTTCGGCGTGTATGGTGACGTTGACATTGCCAGAAACGCAAGGTGTGGTGATTGAAGAGTCTTTAGCGGGCGCAGCGCGACAAAATATGGGACAACGTGGCGTCGGGGCATCTGTGCGCGACATTGGTTTCACGCGACTCATCGAAGAAGTCGACGATGACGCGTCGATATTTTCCCACGAAAGCGAGCGATTGTAATAAAACTGTAATACAACACACGTGTACGTAGTATTGCTGCTTCATTTATATCATAAATAATCATTATTGCGCGCTAAAATGACCACTTTTACTTGCGAGACGGCGGCGAGTCCCCTCCATTCTCTCCCCACAAGATGCTATTGACATCTTGCCCAGCTCTGGTGTATACGCCACCGCTACTGATCAACCCCGGGCACGGTCTGTACGCTTTGATTGGCCACCATGAAAATAACGGAATCGCGGCTAATCCTCCTTGAATTCGCCCCGACCCATCGCATTGCATTTTATCCTTAGCCAACCCACACGAGTCGCACGACCCCGTGCACGCGGTCGTCGAGCTCGCTTGGTCGTCCCCGGCGCGACGCACGACGGTTGATCGAGCGTGTGCCTTGTTTATCTTGTGACTCATAATCGCGGTCGTCGTCGTCGTCATCGTCATCGTCATCGTCGTCGTCATCGTCATCATCTTTCGTGCTTCACACTGGGGCGATCGACGTCGATCGACCGACACGCAAAACCGCACGAGCCTGGTCGTTCGTGGTGGTTACACTGCGACGACGGAGCGCGACGACGCACGACGCACGATGACGTGCCCGTCGCAGTGGGGTGAACGAGGTCAATATACCACCACGACGTCATCGGCGGCACGACGACGACGACGACAACGGGCGACGACGACGACGACGACGACGACGACGATGCGAGTGATGGCGCTCGCTGCGACGACGATGATGGCGCTCGCCAACGTCGCGTTCGGGGCGGTGACAAATGCGTTATTTGAGACGTGCCCTGGGTGAAAATTAAACCGACTTCCCGAACACAAGGCATTCTTGAAAGATGTCATCGAACGAGGGGAGTATGAGAACGTGCGCGTGCGGTGGACGGCGGGGCACAAACCGACGCTGTACTTGAAGAATGACGCGGGAGAGGTGGAGGAACAGTTTATTTTGTCCGAACTTACCGTCGAAGAGGTGGTGGAAAAATTAAACGCGCACGGGTTATACGCTAAAACGGCTGATGTGAAAGAGCTTTAACGCACGCGAGTGAGTGGTCGTGAAAGCTGTGGATGAGGGATCTCTCCAAACGCCAAATGCGCGAAGATTAGATATTTGCGTGACGCCTCGCCGTGAAAAGAGTCCGAAAAGAGCTCTGTGGCGACGCCGATTGAAATACAGTCTTTAACGCGAGATAATGGAGATTATGTACATTGATAGAATTCTATTGTAAAGAGCTACTTCACTGTTTAAGTTGACGCGCGACATTTGAAAAGCCTCTGCGTTCGCTAAAGACAGAATCCGTACCAGACACTGGACCATCTGGTTTGGGCCGATTTGGATTCACAAGCTCGATGCCTTGAATTGGCGTGAACGCCAAACTCGACGCCATACCAGACGTCCCAGCCGATCCCGCAAATGTAGACTTACCGCCCTTTGAATCTGTCTTGATGAGCTTGGCTGCTTTTTGCGCCAATCGAAGCCGTCCGCCGACGGCAGCTGAGCCCGCTGCTGTGCCCAACGTCCCCAACCCCTCGCCTTCGTATCCAACTTCTTCTTCAGCTTCATTGAAATTTACACGATTTGCCGCCTTGCGCATGTCAGAAATACCGTATCGCTCCTTCAAAGCTCGAGCCCGACGACCACCGCGGCGTTTCTTCTGTTCCACCCCAGGCGCTGGTAAAGGTTTGGCAGTTCTCGCCGGAGGAGGCTCTTGCCACTTTTCGATCTTCTTCGTGATTTCTTCAGCAAATTTCCTACCCGTCGAGCCGTCTGCTGACTCACCGAACGCGTCTACGCGTGCCATAAGGGAGCATTTCGCACCGATGAGACGCGCCGCCTTGCTTCGCCATGCCGGCGGCGTCTTCTTTTGAATAATGTCACAGTCGTAAATATAACCGGCATGTAAATCACCAGCTCGAACTGCGGACGCACTCGACATCCCACCCGTATTTTTCTTCTTTGAACCCAAAACTTGCACGTTACAAGCGGGCATTTTCGACAAAGCGTGCAAGCCGCCAGCTATGCCAATGAGCTTTGCGGCGATGTCCGAACCTAAAACTGCACTGAGGTTGGGTGCAGTGTGTGCCATACGAGACGCCACATAGTTGAACATCTTTTGCTTAGCTGCATCTAATTCGAAAGCTCTTTCACACGCGGCGAGGGTCTTATTTAAGTCGTTTTCACTCAAAGGTTCGCCATTCGTCGTTGACCCGGTGACGCTCACCACCATAATCGTCGCCGACGGCAGCACCCCGTCGAGCTCAACGTTCGTCATATCCATCTCATTTCCTATTGCCTT
>JACLAB010000121.1_pt1 | contig 41592 bp, 34 predicted proteins | sample 8027921 | NCBI WGS metagenome assembly JACLAB01 (sample SAMN15725117, study PRJNA655200) | protist metagenome | isolation source: fluorescence activated cell sorting (FACS) single amplified genomes of... | place: USA: West Boothbay Harbor, Gulf of Maine | collected 2000-07-19 | reverse complement strand
CGGCGACGATGGGCGGCGGTGGGTGCATGGGAGCTGGGCGAGCTGGGACGCGCGCGGATAAGTATTACAAGATTTTTAAAGAGGGCGTGCATACGACGCGATAGGGCGCGTCGCTGCGGCCTAGATGCTGGCTGCGTGCGCGCGAATGTAGATGTATAACGTGGATTGTGCGCGCGTGCGGCGCGTGTGGCGCGGATTGAGTCGTTCACGCGCCGACGTCGGCGAAGAACGCCTTCATGGCGTCGGAGCTCGCCGTGGGACAATCGTCGTGCGGGCAGTGACCACCGAGCACGGGGACGTACTTGGCGTTGGGCTTGATTTCCAAAATGCGCTGCGCCTTGGTTGGGGTCATCCACGGGTCTTTCTCGCCCCACAAGAGCATGAGCGGGCCGGTCCAGTCCCGGAGCAAGTCGCTCGGTTTAATTTTCGTTCTCGAGCCAGCGAGGGAGAGTTGATAGAACGTTCCGATCGCACCAGGGTCTTGCGCGGCGAGATCGATGGATTTGACCAAATCATCGTCGACGTCGAACTCGTACACCTGTTGCAAGATGGTTTTGATGCGCACCTTGGTAAAGTAGAAGATGCCCGTCGCCGTGACGCGACCAAACGCTTCACGCAGCTTATCCATGATGGTATCGCCGCCCTGGTCGTCGGCGTTACCCACAGCCTGTTGCGCTAACGTTTTCTTCTCAGGCCCAGGTGCGGCGTCTGGCTCGAAATTACCCGCACTGTTGACCAAGATTAAGCCTTTACACGAGTCGGGCGCGGTGCTCGCGGCGTACAACGCCGCCAACGCGCCGATTGAATTCCCAGCGATAAACGTCTTATCCTCCGCAGTCGCCCCGGCGACTTCGCGCGAAAAATCAATCACTTGCTGTCCCCACAACTCCATGGAATATTCTTCCTCAACTTTCGGAGACCAACCGTAGCCTAACATGCACAACGCGTACACGCGATATCCCGCGCGCGCCAACGCCGGAATAGTGTACCTCCAATGATACGAATGCGCCCCAAATCCGTGCACCAAAGTCACAATCGGGCCATCGTTATTTTCGCCAGCAGAAATATAGTTACATTCATACCCTCGCCACGTCCATCGCTTCCAACCTTCAACCTGAAGCTTGACGCGTTCGGCGCCGCTCTCATCCATCTCGAGCTGCAAACCTTCAAAGTTAATCACCTCCGCCGGCGAACGCACCGCCGACGCCTCGCGCGCGATGCAATCACCCCGTCGCGCGCGCGCACACCACCTTCCACCGTCTCTCCCGCGAGCATCGCCCGCGAACACCCCACGACACCCCAACGGGCTATATTTAGCACCCGAGCTCGCCATCGCGCGCGCGCGCCCCGCCCCGCGTCCTCGCGCCGCCGCCGACGCGCGCGACGCCGCCGACGCCGCGCACGGCGTCAACGCGTGCACCATCGCGTGTTCGCCGCCTCGAGCGATCGCGTGCGACCGTGTGCGCGCGTCCAAGTGACGGAGCGCAGCGCATCGATGGTGACGTGGGCTCCACCATTGTTCATTGGTGACTCGCGAACGCGCGAGCTCCAACGCGATTGTGCGCCGCGCGTGTCCCCGCACGGTGGTCAGTCGTCGCACGAACGCACACGCGAGAGCCATGTCTTCATCCTTCGCGCCCGTGGCGCGCGCTAGCGCGTTCGCGCGCGGGTGCGCGTCGTTAAAGGCGTCGTCGTCGTCGCGCGTCAAGGCGAAAACCTGTGCCCACGTGGCACCCATGCGCCGCGGTGCGGTGCGCACGCGCGCGGGTTTGGTGCAAAAGATGAACGCGGAGGAGCTCGAGATTGCGATGGCGAATCGTGATCGACCGATGGTGATTGATTTTTACGCCACGTGGTGCGGGCCGTGCGTGTTGATGTCGGCGGAGTTGGAAAAGGTGCAAGCGCAGCTCGGGGACAAGGTGCTGTGCGTGAAGGTGGATACGGATGAGGAGACGGATTTGGCGACGCAGTTACAGATTCAAGGATTGCCTACGTTGGTATTCGTTTCTCCGGATATGTCCAAGCCGGCGCTGCGCACGGAAGGGATGTTGCCCGCGGAGACGGTGGTGAGCGTCATCGAGAATGAATTGTCGTGAGCTCGACGCTCGCATGAAACGCTCGAACGCGGCGGCAGCGGCGGCGGCGGCGGTGACGGTTGAAGCACGAACCGGCAAGAGATAATTACGCTAGGCGATAATGCAATACTACTTAAAGTTCACAGTTTTTACTACAACCTGGCTTGCGCGAAATAAAATCGAACATGGACACCCGGTTCTATGCCTGCGCATCGCGCACGAGTAGAGGTATTCACAACATAAAGCACTACGTATGACATGTGTGTGACGTGCGTTACCATCCGTAGCGCTTTCGGTTCTGCGCTCGCGTAGCGTTGGCCTTGAACCCAGCCTCTAAAATTTGTTTTTCATTCACCTTGGCTTCGTGTAACAACGACGTGATTTGGTGCTTGTTTCTCGCCGTCGAGCTCGCGCGCGTGGCTTGTACCTGCTGGAACATGCCCTCCGTCTCAAGCATGGGCGCAGTCTTACCATGACCGGGACGCTTGCGCAAATCAGCCGCGCTGAGCGAGGTTATCTTGATTTCTCGCCCGTGGCGTTCGTACTCCGCCTTCGCCGCCGCCGCGAGCGCTTGGTCAACGAACGAGCCTTGAGCCGCGCCCTCATTCGCAGGCATGGTGGCACCATCGCCATTTTCATCATCATCATACGCATCCGCATCGTACGCGTACGCTGCGTTTGGATTGACGTATTCGCCGTCGTCGCCGACGGCGTACATAGCCGCGGCGTGCGGCCCTGCCTCTTCCTCCTCCTCTTCTTGGTCGCCGCACTCGTTCGCCTCGGCGTTGGCGCGCGTTCCAAACCCACCAGTACCTAAATCAAGCATCGCTCCGCCACCCCCGAGCGCACCGGCGCCGAGCGCACCTCCGCCCCCGAGCGCGGCGCGCTTTGGCTTGGGCAACGCCGACGTCAAGCTCGCCCCTGAACCGCCCGCTGTCTGCGCCGTTTTCCGTCGTTTGGACGCCATGATGGCATCGCTATCGCTATCGCTATCGTCATCCAATGCACGCGCGAGCGCAGGCGCGGGAATGGTCACCACGCGTCGCGCCGCTGGTGGGAGCTTTGAGAAGGTTACGTCTGATGCCCGCGCCGTCGCCTTTGACGGCATCGCTGGTGGCGCGCGCGCCGCCGGTTCGGGTGCAGGTACGGTTTCCGTTTCCGCACCCGGGCCTTCATCATCGCTCGAGGACCCATACGCGTCGAGGCCGAGCATGTTTGCGCGCGACGAAAAGTGAGGCGACGCGTTACCGTTGCGGCTGTAGCATCTTTATTGAACAAATTCTACTAGTCTAGTCACGCGCGCGCGCCGTATATCTTTACTCGCAAGTCACGCTGGATACCATCCCGAACGATGATCTCGAACAGCTCTTCACTTCTAATAATTCAATGTCAAAGACTTCCCACTGCTTGGCGCTGAAAAACGTCGCCGGTCCGGTGGGCGGCCCGAGCTCTGGAGGCACAATAATTCGTCGTCTCCCACCCGGTTGCATATCCTTCAACCCGAGCTCAAACCCAGGAATCATACCATTAATCCCAAGCCGCGTGGACGCCGGTGCACCGCGTCTGTACGTGCTATCAATCGTCCCTCCGTTTTCGTTGTACGCCACGTAGTTGAACGTGCACTCTTGGTTATCGCTCGGCTTCGGCCCCGTACCGATCTCGTAATCCTTCACGATGAGCCCATCATCGCGCACGGTGTAATCGTTACCATGAATCACGCGTACATCGTACCCTTCGCGAATAAACGCCGGGAAATCAGCCGGAGCGTTGTTGTATGTCTTGATGCGCGTGTTATTCAACAACTGCTTCGTGTCCACCGCCGTGGAGCTTTCCGTGACGCGCGGTGCGGGCGCTTGCGGCGTATACGTCGGCTCCGGCACCGCCTCGGGGATCACGACGTCATCAACCACCGGAACGACGTCGTCGATGACAGCCGCAGGCGGCGCCGGCATCGGTTCCGTGGGAGCCGCGACGTCGACATCCGGCGTCGACGCCTTCAACTTATCCAATACTCGCCCGCCATCGTTGCGCGCGAACGGGTCGTCATCGAACGCCGACGCGAACGAGGCGCGAGGCGCACTCATGACGAGCGCTACGGACGCCCCGAACGCGCCGAGCGCGCGGCGGCGCGATGCGAGCGGCGCGCGACACGTCTTCAGGGCTTCACCGGCATCGATGGCAACGTCATCAATCGCTTCAAAGGCGTCGTTCGCGCCCGCGCCCGCGCGCGATGCGCGGCGATGCGACGCGGTGCGCGTGCGCGGCGGCGCAGGTGCCGTGGTGGGGCGTGCCGTCGTCGTCATCGTCGTCGACATGATGATGTTGATGATGAATGAATGATGTTGACGCGCGCGCTGGAGTGGCGCAACGCCAGAGCGAGCCGCTGCGGTCATGGACGCCGGTGCCGCCGCCGCGCCCGCGGCGAGCGAGCGCGAGCGCGCCATTCTCCGCGCACTTCCGCGCGCGTTCGCGTCGTCGTCGCCCGCGGTCGTCGCCGCGCTCGTGGAGGATGTGTTTATCGATGGCGACTACGAGGCTACAGAAGGTCACGACGAAGAATGCGACGATGGCGCGCGTGGATTGGGCGCGCGCGTGGACTGGCGCGCGTTTGCGAATGCGTTAGCGTCGTCGTCGTCGTCTGTGCGTGAGCACGCGGCGATTGAGCGTGCGGTGGCGCGTGGACGCGCTCGAGCGCTTCGCGCGGCGTACGCCGACGTTCCGCAACCGTCTTGGGCTCCAGGCGTCGATGAGCGCGCGTTCGCCACGCTTGGGGATGATTTAGTGACGTGCAAGAGGTGTTTGCGCGCGGTGATGGCGGAGGCGTTGGAGGCGCACGCGCGTTGGCGGTGTGATGGGGGCGTCGCGCGACGCGGGCGGGACGTGTCGACGAGCGGCGGAAAGAAGAGACCTTGGACAGCGACGACGACGACGGCGACGACGGCGACGGCGACGACGTTGAATGGCAATCACGCGAAGAGCAAAGTTACGAATACCACGCCCGCGGGTGCGGGGAGCGTGAAGATGCAGAAACTGTCCAAAAAGAAGACACAGTACCAGGCGGAAAGCGTTCGGGCGCCGCCGACGCCGCTTGCCTCGCGCGTCGATGTACGCGCCGCACGCCGTGCGAACGATGCACTCGTATTTGGAATCATGTACAACGCCCCGCTTCCATCATCGACGGCGTGTACTGGCGCTGCGAAGGCGTCGACGGCGAAGCACAAGGTCCCAAAGACGGCGTCGTAACCGTAAATCGAGCGCGCGCTCAATGTATCGGAAGATAGCCGCGTATCGCAACATTCGCGACGCGATACGCACATAGACTGCATTGACAAATAGCACCACATGTAAATTATGATAGTCGAAATCGTAGGACGTGAATGTCATCATCGTCATTGTCCTCTCGAGCCGCGCCGCGTACAAAGCCGAGCCGAGCGACAACCGTCGGGCCTCACACCGAGCCGAGCGACATGTCTATGCGACTACCGTCCATGCGCCGCCGAGCGTTCGCGCTCATCGCCCTCGTGTGCTTCGTATTCGTCACCATCCTCTCCGCCGGCGTCGTTGCCGACCGCAAGAGCGACGACGGGTTCGATGTGATTCACGATGATGACTTGCGCGAGCCCGAACTAGAGTCAGAGCCCGCACCCGAATTCTTCTTTATTTACCTCATGCGCGATCCCGAGAGAACGGATGCGACAGCGAAAGAAATTAGCTCGGCGTGGACGACGATGATGCGCTCGGCAGGTCAAGGGGCGGAGCTTTTTGCGATCGACGCGACGATGTTCGCGTGTCGCGCCGCGAAAAAGTACGTCAACGAGTACGTAGAGTTCTTTCTAGACCAGCCCGAGACGCATTACGTCGATATTAACGGTCAGAAGATTTATAGAAAGGGTACGGAGGATGCACCGCAAGCGGCGACGTCGGCGAAGAAGGATGCAGAACTGAAGAATAAACGCATAGACGCCAAGCTCAAACAGCGCAAGGCGAAAAAAGCCGCAAAATTGAAAAAGAAACGCGCAAAGACGGGAGAATTGTAATAAAGAATATCATAATATGTACACATGGATCAGCTACTTGAACAATCCTGCGATGAGCGGGTTCGTGAAGAGCCCGTGCGGATCGATCATTTTGCGCGCGACGTTGAACTCCTTCACCGGGTAGTGTTGGTGGATTTTCTCCCGCTGCTTTTTCAGACGCTCTGGATCGGTTTCGAGCTCGATCTTCGCCCAGTGCGTGCGGAGCTCGTATTTATCTCCGAGTTCATCGAACTCTTTCGCACCGTACGCCTTGAATGCATTCGTAATCGCGTCACGTTCGGCTTGAACTTCGGTCGGAAGATACATGATGATGCCGACCCACGAATGAAGCGAATTCGGCGTTCCCGCAGCTGGAGACATGGGTGACGAGCTACCGCTCGTCCAGCGCTGTTCAATCGGCGCATGCGCGGGAATTTGATGTTTCACGATCATCTCGCGAAGTTCACGCATGAACTGCAAGTCGGCACGAAGAGGCGCGGCTTCTGAGCGCGCGCGCTCTAAATCGCCGACTGGGAAGGCAACTTCGAGCACGTGCTGTTGCCCACCGCAATCGAAACCTAAAATCTGATCGCTCCAGTCGACGCGCATACCCGAGCTTCGTTTCCAGAACTCCGCTTCGGCAGCATTGACTCGCTTGACGTGCTCAACGTCTAATGGGTTCACCTTGAGTAGTTCGTCTCGAAGTTGACCAAAGTTCATGTTCGCCGGATCGACATTCGGGGCAACCTCCTTGAGTAAGCGAACCAAGGGCTCGACGCGGCGTTTTTCTGCCATGCCACTTCGTATGCGCGGTTCGCGTTCGCCCGGCTTCAAAGGATTGCTCGCCACGACGACCACAGTCTCTGTATGCGGAATCCACATGTAGCGAATGTGCTGATATTCGCGCAACCAAATCTCGTGCTTCTTCTCAATCTCTTCAGGCGTCGCCGTCCAAGTATATTCAACTAATTTATGCGCATCGACGCACTGAATCGTAAGCTCGCTCACCACTCCTAACGCGCCGACGCCACATTTCGCAAGTTTGAACATGTCTGGCTCACTTTCGGCGCTCAGCCTCAAGCCGTCTCCTCCACGCGGCGTAATAATCTTCATTTCCACCACCGTTTCGTCCACGGGTGGAATCGCCGCACCCGTGCCGTGTGCACCTACTTGCGTGAACCCACCCATTTGCTGCTCGCGAATGCTCGCATAGTTTTGCAGCGTCAATCCATACGGACGTAAGTGCTCCACGACTTCGCGCACCCGAGCGCCCGCTTGAAGTCTCACCTGCTTCTTCTCCACATCCACCTCTAACACTTTGTCGAGTAATCCCATACTCAGCATACCTCGCTTCTCAAACGCCACACCGTTAGGGCTCAGCGCGCTTCCTACAGGGCGCAATTTGGAAAACCGCCCGCTCTGCACGATGCGTCTGAGCTCCTCCTCCGTCTCGGGCGCAAAAACCTTCTCACATTCCACCCGTTTCGTGCCGCTCCAGTTCTCTACGGTAGATGACTCACTCGCAAACGTTCCGTTGTCCACGCCATCCACAAATTGCGCGCGCGCGACGTACAAAGTTGCCGCGCCAAACGCCACGGCGCGAAGTCGCTGACTCCAGCTCCACGGCTCTCGACCCGCGCGCGCGCCGCCCGCGCCACCCGCGCCGCCGCCGCCGCCGCCGCGCGCACCCGCCACTTGCGTCGCGTTACGCCCACCGAGCACGGCGTACGGCTTCGAGCTCGCCTGTGCGGCGAACGCGCGCGCGGCGCCCGAGACGCTCACGAGTGCGTCTCGCGCCACCGCGCCTCGCGCCCCCGTCGCGACCGCCGCCGCGTGCTCCCAATGCACGGGCGCGCGCGCCGCGATGCGCGTCGACGTCACCATCGCCACCGTCGTCGTCGCCGCCGCCGCCGTCGTCACCGCGTGCATGGTGCTCGCGTCGACGTCTCGCGCGCGCATCGGCAACCAAAAAGGTACAAAAAAGCGCCTCGTAAAAAGCGCCTCGCATTGCTCGACGCGATTCACGCGCGCCATGGGCGGCGCACCATCGAAAGACGCGAACGACGCCGCGGCGCCGGTCGCGAGCGCGACGAGCGACGCGATCGAGCCTACGATCGCGAGCGCGGTCGTTCCGGAAGTTGCGCGAGAGGAGAAACCTGAAGAGAAGACCTCAACGACGACGCCTGACGTTGCGAACGATGCTGCGTCGACGGTGGGCGTCGAGGCGGCGACGAGCGCGATGGCGGATGTTGCGATTAGCGCACCGGATGCGGTGGATGCCGCAGCGAGTGCGGGCGCGGTACGGGATCCGAGTGGGGAGAAGTTTTCAATCACGACGGCGATCAATTACGCGAACGGCGCTCCGCACATGGGACACGCGTATGAGAGCGTTTCTACGGATGTTCTCGCGAGATATCACCGTGCGTATGGACGTGATGTGTGGTTTCAAACTGGTAGCGACGAGCACGGACAGAAGATTGCTGAGGCAGCGGAGGAGAAGGGGATGGCGCCGTTGGAGTTTGTCGACGGCCACGTCGCGGCGTTCGAGGCGTTGAATAAGCAATTAGATGTTACGAACGACATTTACAATCGCACGACGAGCGAGGTGCATAAAGAAGCGTGCCGTGAGTTGTTTAGACGATCGAGGGATAATGGAGACATCTATTTGGACACGTACGAAGGTTGGTACAACGTGAGAGAAGAAACCTTTGTGACGGAGAGCGAAGCGCAAGCAAGTGATTACAAGGATCCTGTGAGCGGAAAGGATTTGAAGAAGATGAAGGAAGAAAGCTACTTCTTTAAGCAAAGCCGCTACCAGACACAATTGATCGATCACATCAAGAAGAACCCAGAGTTTATTCAACCAATTTCGCGTCGCAATGAGATTTTAGCTCGCTTGGAAAATGACGAACTTCGTGATTTATCTGTATCGCGAACGACGTTTGACTGGGGCATCCCCGTACCAGACGCCCCGAAACACGTCATGTACGTATGGTTTGACGCGTTGACGAACTATTTGACTGGTACGGGTTGGCCGGATGAAAACGCCGCAAAGAAGGACATGTGGCCCGCGAGCGTGCACATCATCGGTAAAGACATCATCTGGTTCCACTGCGTCATTTGGCCGTGCATGTTATGGAGTGCTGGGTTGCCTCTCCCGAAGACGGTATTTGGTCACGGCTTCGTCACCGCCGAAGATGGTCAAAAGATGAGCAAATCCATTGGCAACGTCGTCGACCCGGTGCAGGTGCTCAAGAAGTTTTCAAGTGATACATTCAGATATTATCTCATGCGGTGTGGTATTTACGGTTCAGACGTACCGTTCAGCGAACCGTCCATGACGGCCATCCATAATGCCGATTTGGCGGACGTGCTCGGGAACTTGGTGCACCGCGTGACCAACTTGTGCAACAAGAACTGCAACGGAGTCGTTCCCGACTGCGCCGCGGAAAAGGTTTTCGATGTCGATGCGCTTCGCACACAGAGCGAAGCCGCGATGGGACGGTTTGGCATTCAGCAAGCTTGCGAGCTCGCCATCGGGGCGGCGAAGGACACGAATAAATACCTGACTGATGCTGCGCCATGGGCCGTCAAGGGCGAAGGCGCTGAGGAACGCAAGGCAGTCATCATTCGGAGTACGATTGAGGCAGTGTACATCGCCATGCACTTCTTGCAGCCGTATATTCCCAAGGCGTCCGAAGTGGTTTTTAACAAGCTCGGCATGGCGCCAGTAAAAATTTGGCAACTCAAGCAATTTGGCGAAAACGTACCAGTCGGTACGTCAGTCGCCATCGGTGACGTTCTGTTCGCAAAATTCGAAGCTGAAAAGATCGAACCGAAGAAAAAAGCACCCGCGCCGAAACCTGTTCCGGCGAACGCCCCAGTTGACGTCTCGCGTCTCAATCTCGTGGTCGGCACAGTGTTGAGCGTTAAGCGCCATCCCGACGCCGAATCCTTGTACGTCGAAGAGATTGACCTTGGCGAGGACGCTCCGCGCCAAGTCGTCAGCGGTTTGGTCAAGCACTTGACTGAGGAAGAATTCACGGGTGCTCGTGTCGTGTGTGTGGCGAACATGAAGCCGTCGAAGATGCGTGGTGTTGAATCCGCCGCCATGGTTCTTTGCGGCACCAACGCAGAAGGCAAAACTGAACTCGTCATCCCGCCCACCGGCACCGCCAACGGCGCAAAAATCACCGTCGAAGGCTTCATTGGTGACGCAGATGACGTGCTCAATCCTAGAAAGAAAGTGTTCGAAACCGTCAGCGTTGACTTCACCGTCTCTGCCGAAGGCGTCGCGCTGTACAAAGACGTCCCCTTTGCAGCCGCCGAAGGTCCGTGTACGTTACCCACCATCCGCGATGGTATCATCAAGTAACCATAGTCGGATATTCACACGCATCTAGTATTATTTCGCTCGGCATTCTTTAATAAGACGCTTCGATCAATCATCCATGAAAACTGGCTGGCGTTACGGCCCGCTTTATCCACTTCACCCCGAAATGACCGCAGAACTCGCCTCGCGAGACGCCGCAAACGCGCAAACTTTCCAAACACGATGCGTGCGATGATATCGCCGACGTGCCCATCGGCGGTTCCGTCGACGTCTGCGCCGCCGCGCCGCGCGCCACGAACGGTGACGTCACGCCGAAGCGCAGCTTGGCGGTCCCGCGCCGTCGCGCTCGACCCATTCGCGGACCCTGCGCCGCCGCGCGAGGACTTGCCCGACAGTGATTGGTGCGAACGCGTTGTCGTTGGCCGTGGGAGTAAACATTCCGACCACGAAGGCGATACGCTCGTGGTGCGCGCGTTTACTCGAGAGGATGTCCCAGACGTCGCGACGTTGTTGCTCGGGAGCGGCATGAGCGGATTCCCGACCGAACGTCGGACGTTAGAGGTATATTTAGCGGGCGCTATCGGAGCGTTTCCATTTGGGACGTATTTGGTCGGTGTTTTGAACGGTGAGGTCGTCGCAACGGTTGGAGTGAGCTTTAACGCGGATACGAGACGAAAGTTCACGACGTTGGCCCCGCCCGTGGATGAGGCGTATTTGAGCGACTTGACAGTATTAGAGGAGCGACGCGGCGGTGGACTAGGCGTAGCCATGCTGCGCGGCGCAGAGGCGTTTGCACGGGCGATGAAGTCGGACGAGATGTGGCTTCACGTGGCGTTGAAGAAGCCAAAGGTGTGCGCATTGTATGCGGACAACGGATATAGCGTCGCAGGTATTGATCCTGGGTTGTTCGGCTGGCGCGGGCGTTTGCTCATGCGGCGTAAAATGTTCGAATAACAACCGAATGACAACGCAGTAGTTTAGTTAGTTCACCGTGGTGTGCCCTCCATGAGCACGTAGCGTCGCGGTTTGTAGTGTTAATTTGAAGCGTATCATCGTTGTGACAACCTCTGAAAGTTTTACGCGTGCTTTGCCCGCCACGCGCGTAAGCTTGCTTCTTCGAACGCGATTTCTTCGTTTCTTGCCCGAGCTTTGGCTTTTCGCACGCGCTCGCCTCCGGTAAAGTCGAACTGGCGCATGGTGTGGCCGTTGACATTTCGATTTGGAGCGCAGAGAAACGCTTCCACAGAGGACTTATCCTCTGTCAAAGTAGTGAGCGCGGCATCGTGCTCGACCCAAACAACGGTATAATCACGAGTCCATCCACGCTTTTGCTGCGCATGCGTAGCGGGTGGCAAGTCAAAAAAAGTATCGTCCTCTTTGGACGAGCTCATGGCCAGAGGTGCAGTTTGAGGCATCGGATGCGCAACAGTTGTTGTCGCTTCTACGCAAACAATAAATTGCAAAGATGGCTAATGGAACATAAACTATGGAGTTGGCATGACATCGCGCGCAAACACTTCGAGTCCACGAAGTCCGTAAATGCGCGCGTGAATCACGCCGTCGCCCCGCTCACTACTTTTTTCAACGCGCACCCAGCCGCCGAGACCAGACACGGAGAGGTCGACCAAGCCGCCGGTAACACCTGGTGGCGGCACGAAATCCACCTCGTTTACCAAACGCAACGCCGCCTGTTCTTGCCCAGGAACCGTCGCTGGTACGTCTGAAGTTTTCATAACGTCCACGCGAAGAGTTTTTGGACCGTAGAAAGAAAAAGCCGTATTCGGAGGACAGGCGAGAATGTCAATGCGAAGAAACGAACCCCAACACAGCGAATACCCTTGAAATGAATCAAATCCGGAGGGTTCTGCGCATTCAGGTTTTTTTGGCACGAACTTCTTCAAAGTGTTTCCGAGACGCATGATTGACAAATCCTCGGGTCCGAGAAGCGAATTGAGTCGATGGTGCAAGAACACGCCCGGGGTGTCGAAGAGCACGCCCTTGCCTTCAAACGCCTTGAGCGGAATGACCCCGAGCGTAGTGCCAGGCATGGCGCTCGCCACAGGTAATCGCTTTGCCGGGGCGAAGTAGTTCCCAGCAGATCGAAGTTCATCCATCGCAGCGCGAATGAATGTGCTTTTACCGACGTTTGCCGCGCCCATGACGTAGACGTCCCGGCCGTTGCGTTCGCGCATCATTTGCAACACGGCGTCTCGCATCCCAAAACCCTTCTTCGAGCTCACCAACGCGACGCCAGCGAGCGTCAGCCGTCGCGCCGCGGATTCATCTTCCACCCATCGCAATAAATCGTCGTAATTCGTCTCTGGACTTAATAAATCAACCTTGGTGACGACCAACAAAATTGGGTTCCCGCCCACCACGTCTCGCACCTTTTTCAAGAAACTCCCATGAAAATCCGTGACATCCACCACCTTGACAACCAATGTCTTACGCTCGCGAATCTCTTTCAACGAATCTCGCAATTGTTTCGGCGTTATCAACCCCGGTGCGGCTTTGATCCCTCCTTGGCCCTCCACGGCGTTGACAAACCGTCCGTTGCTCAACGCCGCGCACCGCGCGCACAACATTCCATTAAACTGCCTATGCACCACCGCCTTCGTTTGGTACTCATCCGGATCGACGTACCCGGCGATGGATTCATCTATAATTTGTAATTGTACCCCGCACCCATAGCAATTCCCCTGCGACACGAAAGCAACGAAAGCACCGCGAGCGTCAGTCCAGCCGTCGCAAACCTCAACCACCCGCGCCGAGAACGCCTCGACGTCCTCGTCCACCGTCGCGCGCTCGAATCCTTACCCGCTCGCGACGAACATCTTTAGGCGCCGATGCGCTTTCGCCCGGTCTGTACGATAACACCTCGCCACCGTCGTCCGCGTCGGCGTCGTCGTACGCGAACGCGCGCGCGCACGCTTTTCGTCGTCGCCGCCGGTCGACGCCCGTCGACGCGCGCCGGTGCGCCAGCGACGGCACCGCCGCCGACGACGACGCTGGCGACGACGACGGTGCGAATGCCCCCGCGCGATGCGTCGGCATCGCGGACGAGCGCGCACAGAGGCGCGAGAGCATGACGAGCGCGCGACGCAGTGGCGTCACATTCGCGCGCGATGGCGACGCACGTCACGATGGCGACCGCGACCGCGACAGCGGTGACGACGATGACGACGACGACGACGCGGAGCGCGAACGCGCCGCGCGCGCGTCCGGCGCACGCACCGACGCTCGGCGCGTCTGTCGTCGCCGCGACGACGGCGATGGCCATGGCCATGGCGCCCGTGAGCGCGGCAGCCACGGCGCGGATGTACGTCGGCGCCGGTGACTCGGCGTTCTTGGAGCGAGAGTACGTGGATTTGAAGTACGCTGGGGTGATGGATGTCGTGCCGGGGACGATGGATGGCAAGCGTGGGGTGGAGGTGACGTACGAGGATGGGAGGTTGGATTACGCCACGCTCATGCGCGTGTATTGGCGACACGCCGAGCCGACGCAGACGAACGGGCAATTTGGTGATATTGGGGATGCGTACGCGCCGGTGATTTATGTATCGAACGCGAGTGAACGCGCAGTGGCGGTCGATGCGCAGAAGAATTTAGAGACGAGTGGGATTTTTGGCGATAAGCCGTGCGCGATACCGGTGGTTGACGGGCCGCCAAAGACGTTCGAGCCCGATGCAGAGAGCGAACGTAACGCGTTCAAGACGAACCCGAAGGCTTATGAAAAAACCAACGCGAAACGTGAGCAGCGATTCAAAGAGTTATGGGGATACGTGCAATTTTGCAAAGACCGGGTGTGCGGATACGTTCGATTCGCCCCAAAGTGCACGTCAACGTGCTTGAAAGTGTTTCCGGAATATTTAGAGCGAAACTCGGGCGTGCCTACACTTGACGGGCCTGGCGTGAAAATTACCAAAAAATAAAGCTAGCGTGTAAATGATCATCAGTAGCGAATCTCGCGGTTCAGTTATTTACAACTTTCTCTAAAAAGTGAAGTCTCTAGTAGTGTAATGCGCGTGTTTATTTGACGGTCAAGTTTTGCTTGATCGTCATTTTATCACCTAAGCTTAGCGCAATGCCTTGTTGCTTACTTCGGATTCTGAAGTTACCAGTGATTACGCCTTCTGTGTTCTCAATTGAAACATTTACCAGGGCGTCTTCGCCAAACACTGACTTAGCGTACAAGTTCGCAGCGAGGAAACCACACTCGCCATCGAGCGCGCTTGTCGGAGTGAGACACTTCATATTCGTGCTAGCCACGATATGGTCCAAGAATTTACGAACGTCGGTGAAATTCGTGTTCACCGCAACCTTGTTCTCCCACTCAAACTCTGCCCACATGCTACGGAACGCAGAGTCGCTGCACGTCGCCGGTTGAATGTAATCCATAATATCGATATGCACGTCGTTCAACACAACTACGTTCCGGTCGGAACGCGCGCTCTCGTACACGATGTTACCGAAAATCACCCCAGTCTCCGTAGAGCTTACTTTGATACTCGCACGCATGTTGTGCGACGCGTACGGAGCCAACGCAAACGGTTGCGGGCGCTCAACCAACTTCAAGTCACCCATGGTTGAAAGCTCAAGAGTGACGTTCGCCAGAGGCTCTTCGGTTCTGTTAATCATCGTCACATCCATGGTGATATCGTACTGATGCACCGTGACGTAAGCCTCGGCGTACACGCTGTCGCTAAAACCAGTAAGCTGCATCACGCGATCGAGCGTCTTGCCGTCTGACTTCACAGAGTCCATGAAACCAGTTGCGCGCGCCAAATCAGTAGCCACTGCGTCTTCAATTTCAAGTTGAGACATGCCCTTGCGCGATTTCAAGTGATGGAAATCAATCAAGTCATCAGCCTGAGACGTAGGTGTGGTGTCGTTACTTTTCGCCGCCGCCTCCTCACGTCGGAGCTTCTCTTCAATCATCTTTGCGAAAGACACGCCGCATGCGCTCAACCATACGTCCATATCCGCCTCTTCGGGCGCTCTTAATACGTTGAAACACAACTCAAGGCGCGACTTGGAGTCTCTGTCCATCTTGATCTCCAAATTGTCGCTCATGCCGAGCCGCAACATACTCACGATGTACAACATGCACTCCGCTTGCGTCGCGTTCTTGGCAACTTGTTCCGCACCACTACATTGCATGAATCGCAATGCAAGCTTAGTTAGCGTACTTGCAATCACCGCAGCCAAGAAAGAATCACCAGCAAGCAACAGTGTGCGCAAGTTTGGCGCTGTGGTCTGCGCAGCATACGATCCAGTCACCGGCGCCGCCTGGCTAGCATATGTCCCATCGGCCAACACAGCTGGTCTTGTAGTTTGCTCGCGCACTTCCTGATTGGTATCATCATCGGCGTCCGCATTATTTGAGGGAACTAACGGTGCAGGGCCAAGGCTAGAGCGCAACACTTCGAGCGCGGCTTCGACTTCCTCTTGAGTACTACTAAACTCACCGATAATCCAAAGCGCCGTGCAACACACTCTGCTAGTGCGAATATTGGCAAACAAATCCAACAAGTGTTCGACAATACCAGCCCGAAGCGCCTTGTTGGTGTACGCAATCTCTCTGACAAAGTATGCGACATCAGCCGCGCTCGCGCTATTTGTGTCACTCAAGAAATCCATAAGCAAGAAGATCACGGTACTCGCAACTTCAGGGAACTTGAGCGCGCATCTGTGAATGGCATGCACAAGCATCTGTCTATACTCCCCAGTCTCGGAAGTATTTTCACTTTGAGATTTGATGACTTCGTTTTTCAACATGCCAGTAACGCCATCGATGTTTCTCGGGGTAATCAAATCGAGCACTAAATCGATTGTCTTGCGCTTGATATCAATATTCGGCGACGCCACAGCGCGCAAAATATCCATCACCATTTCTTGAAGCAACTCGGTGTTATCCTTCTTTAATTCAATCAAGCGATCAAGTACGATGAGCTTGACGTTGTTGTCGCTTTGGTTCACCAAGAGTTGGCAGTAACAGTTTGCCGCCGCCTTGATCGCAGTGGGTGCGTTGGAAAGCGCCACGAGTGTGTTTGCGCACTCGTAAACCACGCTTGCATTATTCGTGCCGAGTAGCATCAGGATAACCTTGATGTACTTGCCCTTTTGGGTCGGGTCTGAGCGGCACACCTTGCGAATCAAGTCGAGCACGACGGTTTGCAAGATATCGCCCCACGTAGCCACAGCTTCGAGATTCTGCATCAAATAGTTCACCGCTCGGTCTTGCGCATGCGTGTACAACATCAAGAACGCATTACGTCGCGTACCCAAGTCATTTTCACCAGACATCAGGAAAGACTCGATGATTTCCGGCGCATCTGGGATCAAGTGCTCACCCCCTGGTAGGTTGTAAATTTTATTGATCGCCATCACCGCGTTTCTTCTCACGTACGAATGCCTGTGCTCCAAGTTTTGCACGATGGACGGAATCAAAGGTTCGAGCAAATCATGCTCGGTGATTCTACACAAGAACCGGAGCGTGCACCCGCGCAAAAACTCATTCGGGTGTTGCAAGTTGTTGCGCAAGTTTTGGCACAACAAAATCATCTCAGGTAAAATCTTCCCATCGCTTCCGCACTTTTCAATCATCTCCATATACAAAAGCAATAACTTTTGCACCGTGTGATCTTCGCTCGGCAACACGTAGCGCACGATGGTGATGAACACTTGCGGGATCTGCTCGCCGCTCAGCAAGAGCGAAATGACCTTCTTCATGGCTTCCGCTTTCTCCTCCGCGTTCCCCGCCTCGAGCGCTTCCTTGAGCTCCACCGCCGAAGTCGCGCGGTCGAAATGCACGAGCATCGAACACCCGCGTTCGACCACCTGATTCACGGTCGTCATGGTGTCAAATCACGCGCAACCAATCCCACCGGCGCGCGCGATCACCGATGCGCGCGCGTCTTCCGACGAGACCTCCCGACGTTCAACGGTCACCCGACGCGTACAACTCGCGCGCAAACCGCACAAATATGTTGTACGATATCGTCTCCGATGTTCCCGCGCGTCTGTCGCGCGTGTGCCACCTCGCGTGGGCGCCACTGTCGCGATCGCGCGCGCAAAGCCCAGTGTTCCGTTAGGCACAAACCGTGACGCCACTAATGTATGAACTCGCGCCGAGAACCGGGCACCGCTGGATTTTGAATGCGCGCGCGAGCCGCACACCGCGACGCGCGACTTTCGCACGGTTCACACGCGCGCACGCACGCGCGTGATACAGGTTTCGCGCGTGACACGCGCAACGGGCGGCGACGGGCGATCAATCGGCGCGCGCGAGACGTAAATCAATCACCATGGACAACGTGTTGCAATATGTGAATCAGATGAACCGGCCGTTGAACGCGACGAACGTGGGCGACGCGCTCGGGTCTCAGGGCGTGAAGAAGGGTTTAGCACAAAAGTATCTCGAGACGTTGGCTGAGAAAGGCAAGTTGTGCGTGAAGGAGGCGGGGAAGCAAAAGGTGTATTACCCGACGCAGGAGGAGGAGGCGCTCGACGCCGACGCGTTGGCGGCGGTGCACGCGCAGACGCGCGACGTTAATGAGGAGCTTGGGGCGTTAAATACTGAGATCGTAAAGTTGCAAACGACGTTGCGGTCGTTGAAGAGCGTGCAGAGCGTGGATGAGATGAAGAAAGAACTGAAGGCGTTCTCCGCGTCCAACGCGGCGTTGCGCGCGCGATTAGAGCCTTTGCGTGATTCTGAAGCTAAAGGCGACGTGATCACTGAAGTTGAGCGCGTCAAGATTGAAGATGCATTTATGAAGGTTATGGAAGTTTGGCTTGATCGCCGTCGGAAGTTCAACAACCTCTTTGATTGCGTGCTCGAGGGTACGGGAGAGCCTAAAAAGAAGCTTTGGGGGTCTTTGGGATTTGAAAGCGAGAGTGATGCGGGTATTGATTACGAGAAATTCCGCAAGATTTATGATGACTTGAAGAAGCAGCGCTTAGCCACCGCGTTTGCGAAGCGACGTAAGCAAGCATGAGCAGAGTGTACCCCCGCGCTCGCGCGCCGTACGAGTAGATTTCACCTGACAGATACGTAGACGACCATAGATTTGAAACACGGATTTGATTATATTACGACATTCGACTAAATTTGTAAACACGTCCTGACTATGGGCATTTTTTACCAATCAAGCTCGCACCGTGTTCCTCGTATTCTTGCTTGGACATCCACAACTGTTGGAAAGAGCCTAAAGAGGCGAGGATGGAACCACCGATCCACGTCGCAAAACGCCGCTCCACACTATTCATGCTCGCTATAACCTTGGTTCGCACGTTTTGCGGCGCATGATCAAACAACGCTCCTTCGACGCGTTCACGCATCGAAGTGAACATACTACTACCTCCGGACAACGCCAAGTTGCCCCACAAATCCTTACGCACATCGACATCTGAGTTGTTGATGCACTCCAATACCAACTCTTGAATGCTCTTCAACTTCGTATCGCCGTCGATTCCGGGCACCGTGATGTTCATTTCCTTGAGTAATTCAGGCTGGAACAACAACTCAGGGATTTGGAAACGTTCGACGCCGACTTCGACGGTGTTACCATCCGGTAGTTCATACGCCACCAAAGGGACGTTTTTATGTTCTGCAGAGTTGAACATGTGGTCATTCAATCGGCACACGGATTCTTTGATATCCGCCGCGATTTCACGCTTTTTGAACAACGCGTACGACCCAGTGGTTTTTGGATGACTGACGTTTTTGACGTCAAACTGTCCGTTGCCCTTGACCTTTTTCGTGAACGAGTAAGGCGGTCGAACGTCAACCTTTTGTTTTTCTAAGTACTTCAACACCACATCCGTCAACGCCTCACCGCCGAGCGCCGAGCGCACGACAGACTTTTGCAAAGCGAAGCCTTCGTGTACGGCAGACACTGTCGTCTGCTTCCCACCCATGTCGATCACCAAACTCGTCGCCTTGCCCACCGCAAAAGAGCTCAACACTGGGTTCTTCGCCAAAAACAACGCGGGCGGCGCGTGCTTTTCAAACATAATCTCCACCATCTTCTCCCGAACTGCATCGGTAGTGTGCACGGGTTCGCTGAGCAACATCGGGTGTTCATCTGTCTGAATCGTCAACCGCTTTTTGAATGCATAATCCCAAATCGCCTCCACCGCGTCCCAGTCCTCAATCAATCCATTCTCCCCAAACGGCGATTCCACCTCCATTCCATCTCGACGGAACCCCATGTTGTCCACGTAATAATCCTTCGTCTTTGAAGAATTCTTCCCTCCATCACTCGTATCCATGTCATTCCCGCTCTTCGCCGTCGTCCCGACCGAGCTCGGAAACACGCACTGCGGCGTGTCCTGCCCGGCGTAGCCCGCCTTCACGGAGTGCGACCCGAGGTCGAGCACGATCGCGCTCACTTCATCACCGCCGTACATCGCGTCGCGTTACCCTTTGCGTCGATGCGTCGATACGTGTGCGCTCGAATGCGTCTCGTGTGCACGCACAACCGCGCGTCGTGCGATGTGAAATTCCAAACACCGAATTGGTGGATCGCCCGACGCGCGACGCCCGACGACGACGTTGGGTGGTTTAGGAATCGCGCGCGCGGTGGTGCGTGACGTGCGATGGGTCGTGTACGTTCGATTCGCGCGCGTGCGTACGCGCGGACGATGACGTGCGAGGGAATGCCGCCGCCGCGAGTGCGGATGGGTGATCTTTTTCAACCAGAATTGACGATGAGGGTTCCGAGGACGCGCCACAAACGCGGTCAACCATGGACGGATGGACGACGATGAGATTGAGACGTAGATGTAGATGTAATATATGGCATTATAAAGAAAACACACGTCACGCACGCGCGGTCACGCGCACGCGCGCGACGCGCAAAGCTAATCCAAAACGCGCCCGACGGCCGCGCGTTTCGTCTCCCTTCGATGTCCCGCGTTCGCGACCGACTTACTTGGTCGAATCCTTGAGGTACGCGATGAGATCCGCGCGGTCTTCGGGCTTTTTCAAACCAGCGAAAACCATCTTCGTGCCCGGAATGTACTTCTTCGGGTTCAACAAGTAGTCGTACAACGTCTCTTCGTTCCACGTCACGCCCTTGTTCTTATTCGCCGCCGAGTAGGAGAAACCCTCCGTGGTCCCGGACACGCGACCGAACAACCCACCGAGGTTAGGGCCCTATGCGATGCGACCGCGCACGCGTGTGCGAAGCGAAACGTATTCGTCAGTGCGCGTTCGCGAATGCAATACCCACGTCGACACATGCGAGAGAGCGCCGTTCGCTCGCGCGCGCGTCGGATATCCGCGACAGCCAGCCAGACGCCCCGCGCGCGCCGAGCTCACCCCGCCACCGTCACCCTCACACCGAACGCGCCTCTCACGACGCCGCGACGCGCGCGTAAAAACATCATACCTGCTTGTGTCCACCACCCTTCTCAGCCACGTGGCATTGCGCGCACTTGGTTTTGAAAATCTTCGCGCCTGTGGTCGCGATCACGATGACGCGCGCGCGCGTGCGTGGTTAGTCTCTCTCTCCGACGTCGCGCACGCATCCAGCGCGAGCGGGCGATCGTTCGATGGCGCGTGGTGCTCTCGTCGTCGTCGTCGTGCGTACCTTTCGCGGCGTCCCCGGCGGGGGCTTCGGCAAACGAACTCATTCGTCGGCGCTGGCGGTGGTGTGACGTCGAACGTCGTTCGAGGGCGACCAAAACATTGGAGCGGATCGACCAATCGTGAACAGGCACGTGATGGGACTCGACAGACCAATTGGGAGAAGAAGACCGAGCGCCCGCCGCGAACGTCGTCGACAGTCGACGACGCGACGGGCCGCGGAGCGTGTTCGACGCGCCATGGCGGGTGGCGTCGATAACACCGCGCGGCGCAAGTGGGACAAGGCCGAGTTCGCCGCCAAAGCCGCCGCGCGAGAGGCGAAGGAGAAAGAGGAGGAAGACACGAAGAATGGGTCGAAGAATGGGTCGAATCGCGCGCGCGGGATGGTTGTGATTCGCGAGGATTTGCGCATGGATAACATCATCGCGAGAGATTATAAGCGAGATTTGTTAAGTCGCGTGGGGACGAAGCAGATTGTGAACACGGAGACCGGGGCGGGGATGGGGTTTCAGTGCAAGGAGACTGGGGTGGTGCTGCACGACTCGGCGGCGTATTTGGACCACATCAACGGGAAGAAGCAAATGAAAGCGCGCGGGTTATCGATGCGCGTTGAACGGTCAACGGTGGAGCAAGTGAAGGCAAAGTTTGAGCAGGTGAAGAAGCGCAAGGCTGAGGAAGCGAAGAATGGAGGACCGGTAGAATACGGGCAACGATTAGCCATCGCGGCGGCGGACGACGAGGACGCGCGTGAACGGAAGAAAGCCAAGGAAAAGGCGAAGAAGGAAGCAAAGAAAAAGGCAGAGGATGATGCGATGGCGGCGTTGAACGATGGCATCGATCCTGATATGGCGGCGATGATGGGATTCTCAGGATTCGGTAAATAGGAATTGGTTGATAATACTGTATATTCGTTTGTGTACACTACTTCTTCGCTAAAGCCCGCTACGGTCGTCACATTGGGTCCTAAGCTCTCCTATCACACGCTGCAGTTCACGTGGATTATCCGTTAACACTCCATCGACGCCGTACGCGAGCACGGCGCGCATCCGCTCGGCGTCGTTCACCGTCCACACGTGCGTCTTCAATTTGTGTCGAGCAGCTCCTCGCATGAGCGGCGACGAGAGCATCTCTGATTGCACAGCCAACACCTCGGCTCGGCGTACGCGGCGTTGCGAGATCACATCCATCCCGGCGGCGCGCACGGCGGCGGAGAAATTCGCGACTGTGTACCCGACGCGTCGCGCGCCCAAATTTTGCACCTCTCTAATGGTTTCGTCATCCTTGCCCCAAAATAAACATTCGTCGCACCCAAGCTCGCGCGTGACGTCTAGTACTGCTTTTGCCAACCCTTTTCGCCCCAGTGGTGGGTTCTCTTTGAAATCTATCGTAATTTGTGTCATCCCTCGGCCGACGACGAGGCGTAAAGCTTGCCGAAACGTCAACGCGCGCTGTCCCGCGTCTTCGACGTCTTCGTTAAACATCATGAGCTCGTCCAACGTCAACTCGCCGACATCTGCGATGCGCCCACGCGTAAACGACCGCACATCGCGCGCATGCATGGCGACGAGCGCACCATCTCGCGTGCGCGCCACATCAATCTCCACGCAGCCGTACGACGCGGACGCCGCGCGTTCGAGCGCCTCTCGCGTATTCGCTCGCTTCCCACTACCTCGCACGACGTCACCACCATGCGCGCACACCACCGGATTCGCGCGCGCACAAAACCCGTCTACGCCATCGCTCGCGCGCCGTGCGCGCGAGAAAAGCGCCACGAGCGCCAAGACGATGCCACCACACAACCAACGCCACGACACATCCAACGCCACCGCATCGCGCGCGCGTCGTCTGCCGAACCACCCAGCGCGGTGGCGCGCGCGGGACTTCCCTTGCGTGTCCTCCCACGCGCGCACGAACGCATCGTGCCGCGCGTCGCGCGCGGTGCGGCGCATTCTGGCGATAGAAAAGTGCGAAAAGTGCGAGTGCAATAGCCAAAACACGATGCTCGGTTTTACAACAAATATTTCCTAGCTATTGCACCCATTTTACGTCTGCACCGTCGATCGACCATCGACAGACTCGCTGCCATGCAATGGATAACGCACACTAGGCGTTTATATTCGTAGAGCTATCGGCGGCAGTTGTCGAGACAAACGTCTCGGAGTCCTGCGAGCTCGCCACCGCCGAATGCGCGCATCGATTTTGACTTCGATGCTGGGACACTTCTTCAGTGTATTGTTTTCTTCGCACGTCCTTGAAATTGTACGCATTCGACGCATTCAGTCAGTCACTCGCGCGAGTCAACGCAAGTCAACGCCCGAGACGAGACGAGACTGCTCGCGCGCTCCGCGCGACCTCGCGAAACGCGACGCGATGATTCGCTCGACGACGAACACCGGACATCACTTCAAAAGCGCACCTATTTTATTCTATCTTTATGGTTCTTCGCGTGCGAACACGTCCGTCGACGGCGTCGCTCGAGTGCCATCGATCTCCCGAGGCGAGACGACGCGACACCCGTCGTGGAGTGGTCACACATATCTTGATAACGCGCGCGACGCGACCGTGCGAATCGATGCGCGAACGCACGATGCGTTCGGTGCGTTTATGCTTCACGCGCGCGCGTGCGTGACGGTTACATCGCGCCGGCGACTCGCGCGACGCGTCGTGGAGTGGCGCATCCCCATCGCGCGGCGTCTCGACACCGAACCGGCGCCTCGGGAGTGTCAATCGGCACCCCCCTTGTGTGGGGTGTTTTTGACCAATTATGACTCGGCACCCGTACTGGGGATTGAAAACGTCACGTCGCACCATGTGTACGAGACGCGTCCATGTGTACGTCGACGTGCGTCTCGAGCGCATCGTGCGTCGCGCGGCTAAACACGATGCTCAGGCACGCGTCGCGCCGCGCGACGTCGCTCGCGCGCGACGCGCGGGCGTGGAAAAATATGCTCGCGTCGTCCGCGCACGCGCGCGCGCACGGCGGGCACGCGCACGCGCACGGCGGCGAGGATGGGGCGTCATCGTGCTGCGACGGTGACGTCGACCGCGAGCCTCGCTTCACGCGCACGCATGAGGTGGTCACGCGCACGCACACGCACGGCGAGGCGTCGATGTTTGCCGTGGGGATCGCTGGGCGTGGGTTTGATTTGATGGGCGACTGCAGGCGCGTGGAGCCGGTGGCGCAGAGCGGGGCGATGGCGAGACGAGGGGAGACGCTCGTCAAGGCGCACTGGGACGGGTTCTCGCGGTCGGCGAGTGATGAGTTGTATCACGCGACGTGGGCGAATGCGAGCGGTGTGCGTGAGGTAAAAATGCCTTTTGATGGACGCGTCGTGCGGTTTAACGTGGAGGCGTTGAAGAATCCGTATATGAATGTACGCGGGCCGGATACGTGGTTGGTGGAAATCGCGGCCGCGTCAGACTCTTCGAATACGTTGCTGGATGAAGACGCGTACGAGGCGATGTGCGATCAGGAAGAGGTGGATGAAATGGATGCTGCGAATGCGTCGTACCCGTGATAGTTTTATGCTTTAGTTTAAGCTCGGGCGCGCGTCGATGTGCGTGTTGTTATATTTTATTTGTCAAACGTCATGGTTGTCTAAGCGTCGGTATTAACAAGTCACTTTTTGCGCCTTGGCGTTGTCTTCTTTATCGTCGCCGTCATCGCGCTTGCGTTTTGCGCCATCATCTGCTAATTGTACCTCGTCATCGACGATGAGTAATTCGTCGTCGTCGTTTGCGGCGGCGGCTGAGGCCGCGCCGTCGGCGTTTTCAGCTTCGACGTCGTCCTCTTTGGCGCGTACTTCTTCACCGCGTAACAAAAAGCCCTCGGGCTCCTTCTCTTCATCCCACTCTTCACGGTGCGTCACCATGAGTTCGAAATCAAGATTTTGTGAATAATCAGAAATGGACAGAATCGTACCGTGCACGACACCGCCACTTGGAAGCGCCGTGAGCGCGCGCGCGCCCAAGGCTTCGTATTGCTCGATTTCATCCTCTTCTAATCCCTCGCCTTCTTCGTGAAGAATCGTCGCACCGAATTGAATCGACGGCTCGTTCACGCTCAACTTTTTCTTGAGCACTCGATCGACCAAGTCTCGTTTGGTAAACGTGTTCGTGTCGCATACTAATTCCACTCGCGCGTTGCCGCACACCACGCACTTTGGATTCGCCGCCTCCTTGGCGAGCGGTTGCAACAAACGCCCATTCGACGGGTGTTGCATCACAAAAGTATATCGCGTCTGGTCCATTTTGTTGTGTAAGATTTTGATAGCCTCTAAAGTAATTAAACCTGAAACAATGGCATTTGTCGTCGCCACGGCGTGAATAATGTTCCCAGCCATGCCTTTCGCGTCAAACAAACTTTGCGGCGGGATGCCATAGTTGGCTGAACGCAAGTTACTCACCGCGGTGACGAACTCTACTGCATCGTCATCGTCCTTGTCAAACTCTAACACGCTGTTACGATTTAACAATCGCGCAGTGGCACTGACGAATACCTTGGCGCATTGGCTTTGCGTCCATACGATTTGAGGATCGATTAAACCGTGCGCGCGTCGAGCGCTCTTGGCTGACGGATCGCTCTCCGAGAACTCTCCTTCGAGCTCCGCCCCCGCGAGCGTCAGCGCCGTGGGTTTTGTACGATTCTTCCACATATCATCCTTGAGCAGCAACGCCTGAATCTTCGTCCCGAAGACGTACTCGAACACCCGTTTCGCAAAGTCGTGCGCGCTTTCGCCGTCGTTTCGGCGAAACGCTCCGGCTTCCACCGCGTCTTCCTCATCCAAGTCGCTTCCTTTGCTCGTATCGCCAAAAAGCTTACTAAATAATAATTCTTTCGCATATACGATGCAATGCACGGGCTTATCGGGCGTGTCGCGCAGCGTACAAATCGGATAACTCTTCGGCGTCGGTTTCTCCGTGCACTCAAAGCACGCGCACGTTCCTCTGGCGTGCACCGTGACCTGCCCAACATACCCCGTCGTCCCCGACTCCACCAGTGGTACTTCCGCCGCTAAACACAGCCGATTCACGTGCCGCCGCGCCTCCAAGTTATCCAATCCATTCAACACCACGTCAAAGCCTTTAAAGTACGTCGCGTCGAAGCGCGACTCCTTCACGTTGGCCTTCATCGCTTCAATCGTCACCCCAGGTCGAAACTTCTCCACCGACTCCTTCGCAACGATAGATTTCGCCATCCCCACGTGTCGCTTACGGAACAGAAACTGCCGATTCAAATTCGACACGTCGATGGTGTCCAAATCAATCGCGGTGATGTTTTGAAATCCACTGCACGCGAGCGTCTTCATGAGCTCACACCCGATGCCGCCCGCACCGATCATCAACACCTTGGCGCGGGCGATGACATCACGGTCGATGTCCATGACGATCGCGTGCGCCGTCGGCGAGTCGTCGCTCGCGCGCGCGGGCGTGTGACGCGCGCGAGCGTCGCGCGCGCGAACGTGCGCCACTTTTTGAATGCGCCAGACGCCACACACCGTCGCGCACACCCGCCGCGGCCGAGCTCGACGCCGCGCCAGGCGCCGGAAAACGCGAGATGAAGACTGCGTGAGCGCGTGCGTGGCGTGAGCACGGGTGAGACGCGCGCGCGCGAGCGGTGGTGAGGACGAACGTGGAGACGACGCGTGGTGGACGTTGGAGCACGCCGAGGAGGATTTCGTGCGCCAATGCCGCGAGAGACGCGCGCGCCGCCGCCGCCGCCGCCGCTTGCACCGCAGGCGCGTGTGGCGCCGCCGCCGCCGGCGCGTACGGGCGCGCGCACGCCGCCTGGGCCGCCGGCGGTGGCTGGACGGCCTCCGCCTCCGCCGCGCGGGACCGCCGGGACGCCTCCGCCGCCTCCGCCGCCGACGGCGACGGTTGCGAATGTAGGGAAAAAGCCGCCGCCGCCACCGCCACGAGCGCCTCTGATCGCGCCGCCAGAGGCGTTGGTGCAGAAGTCCAAGGCGAAGACGACGAGCGCGGGTGTGGAAACCAAGGCGAAGACGCGCGGGACGGTGCGCAAGGCGACGGCGTCGCCCGCGAAGACAAAGACGAAAGAAGCGCGGAATATCGTGGTGAGGGATGATGAGGACGTCGCTGGAACGGCGTCACCGGCGCGTAACATCCGGCAGCGGAAGCAGGATAGTGAGACGACGGAGGCGAAGTCTATAGTGAAAAAGGCTACAAAGGCGGTTGCCTCGCCAAGCAAGTCGAACTCGCCAAAGCCTCCTCCGCCGAAACCACCGCCGCCAAGACCGTCAAAGCCACCGCCGCCGAGACCGCCGAGACCACCAGAAGGCGAACCGCCGGTCGGGTTTATGGAAACGAAGTATCCGCTGAAGAAAAAGCCGCTGCCAAAGCCTGAGTCTTCGGAAGACGAGGACTCAGAAGTCGAAGACGGCGAGTTACCAAGACTCGTGGCGCTGTACATGCCGCCTAGAAACACGGAAGCATCGACAGATGACGAAGAACCAGGCACGCCTCCGTTTGCGAAACCGGCAGCGGACGTAACTGAACATGAACTGACGGGTGGTGGCGAGTTCGATTCGATTGATAACTTGGTTCGGCAACGCGAAGACATCGACGAAACAAACATATTCAATAACGTCAATTCACCGCACTTCAAAAAGCGTGCATCAATGTCGAATGTAGTGTCGACAAGCGCACCGGATGAACCAATTTTGAAACTCAGCGATGCATACCTTACTTTGCTCAAAAATCGGAAACTTCCGTTGGTTTTAGATTTGGATCATACGCTGTTGAACAGCGTATTTGTGCCGGAGTTGCGACAGAGCCTGTATGCGCTCCAAAACGCGATGAAGTTATTAGATGCAGATGTCGCTCGTGCTGAAAAGTCCGGCAATGCACTGCAACGAAGTGTGTTCCATCTTCCCCATTTGGAGTTGCTGACCAAGCTCAGGCCGGGCGTGAGACGTTTCCTGGAATCGGCGTCGCAACTGTTTGAGCTTCATGTCAATACGATGGGTTCGCCAGCTTATGCCGTCCATATGGTCAATTTACTCGATCCAAACCGTGAATGGATCAAGGGCACTATCAAAGGCCTCGGCGAACTGGAGGATGGCGTGTTAATTGCGCCGACGGAGAAGAGTCTGGATGGACCATTGCGAGAACTAAAAGACGCGTGCTTAATCTTCGACGATACCGCAAGTGTCTGGGCATCGCATCGCAAGAATCTGATCACATGCGAGCGTTACTTATTTTTCCCGCAAGCACGAAAACAGTTTGGTCTACCAGGAATGTCGTTGCTGGATGTGGGCCAAGACGAAAGCGAGGAAGAAGGCATGCTGGCGACCGCCATGAGGCTGATGAAATCCATACACGAACACTATTTCAAGTGTTACCTCGAGTCAGGAAACAAAACACCGCCAAAAATTCAGGACATATTACAGCAACACCGCGAACGTGTGCTCGCTGGCGTGCGAATTGTATTTAGTCGTGTTTTCCCGCTCGATTGCGATCCAAAGCAACATCCACTTTGGATCTTAGCAGAGGATTTCGGTGCTGAATGTTCAACAAAGTTCGACGACAGTACCACACACGTCATAGGTATGACATTGTCTACGGACAAAGTCAAGCAGGCGCGCAAACGTGGTTGTCATTGCGTCACTCCACAGTGGCTCGAGTGTTCCATGTTACTCTGGCGTCGCGCCCAGGAGAGCGTCTTCGCCATCACGCGAGATTAGCACGTAGTAGAGAAAAGAACACGCGCGCACAAGTATATTTCGTTGTTATGTATATTATCCGACACTAGCGTCCTCTGCGCGCCGTACGCGAACAATCCACGCTACTTTGTACGCGAGCGCTCGCCTGGCTCTGCTTGCGCCTCACACGTCGCCATGGCGCAAAACGCATCGAGTCGGTGGACCATCCCGCGCGGAACCGTCGCCGTCGTGACCGGCGGTAGCTCGGGCATAGGTTTCGCCATCGCGAAAGAACTCATTTCGCTCGGTGCCACGGTCGTGATCACCGGTCGCGACAAAGAGAAGGCAGAAGCTGTGTACAACGAACTCGATCGTTTGGAATACTGGATTGGCGACCTCACCACCGACGCGGACGACTTTGCTCGATATTTGAAATTGCTCATTGAACCCACGATTGGTTTGCATTATGGCATTCTGGTGAACTGCGCGGGCGTGAACGTGCGCGCGCCTGTGGACGACGCTCGCGAAGATGACTACAGGCGAATCATGGATATAAACGTCGACGCGGCGTATAATATGTGTCGTATATTTTCCCAATTAAGTTCTGGTCCACACCAGTGTGTGATTAATGTGTCGAGTTTAGCGGGTGTGCTATCTACCGGTTCAGGTGCGGCGTATGGAATGAGTAAGGCGGCGCTCGTATCGTTGACGAAGACACTCGCGTGCGAGTGGGCGACGCGAGGCATTCGCGTCAACGCGGTCGCTCCGTGGGTGACGAAAACGCCCATGTTGGCAAACGCCATCGCGGGTGATGTAGAACAGCAGCGCGCGCTCGAGCGTGCAGAGCGCGCCACGCCATTGGGTCGAGCTGCGGAGCCGCATGAAATCGCCGCAGTCGTGGCGTTTCTCGCGCTTCCCGCCGCCTCGTACGTCACGGGACAAACAATCAACGTTGACGGTGGTATTTCCATCGAGGGCTTTGCCGGACCGTGCGTGAGGCGATAGTAGTCAAAACGCATTGCATTATTACGTAGTATTAGTACAAAATGTTACAGCACACCATACCTAGCAGTCCTTCGTCTACGCCGTCGAGCGAATCTCCTCCTTTGCCCCCGCCGCCGCCTCCGCGGGCGTCATGCCCGCCTCTGGAAGCACCACGGGCGCACCTTCAGGCGCCGCAGGTAACGGTTCATCTTGCAAATAACTCGGCACAGCCCCAGCCAACTCGGTCTCTTCGTCTAGCATGTCCAACTCGAGCGCGTCGAGCTCGTCCAACAAGTCGTCCTCGTCCAAATCGTCTGGCACGTTGTACGACCTCCCGAGCGTGTTCTGTACCTCTTCCCCTAAATCCAACAATTCCGCCATGTCATCATTCAATTTATCAATCTCATTCAAATCAAACGCCGGTGATTTAAACGCTGATTTCAACTCTTTCGACGCGCTTTGCATCGCTCGCACCGTCTCCACCGTCTCCTTGGCTTGCTCGCTCGCAAACGCCACCTGTTCCACGTTAAATCTCTGCCCATACAACTGCTCTCGCTGCTGCTCATACAACTTGCGTTGCTTCAACACCACCAACGCACGTCGTTTCGCCGCGTCCTGCCCCGCCCCAGGTCTCGCGCGCTTAATCGCATCCCGATGCGTCGCCAATTCCCGATCGAGCGCGGCGATTTTCGCATCGAGCGCGCGCGTGCGTTGCTCGAGCCCCGTGGCGGTGTCACTCAGCGTCTTCGCCGGCGCCGCGGGTGCTTTCTTCGCGCCGAACAAGCGCTTCATGTAGGGCGCGCGCGTGTGTCTCGGTGTGTCGCGCGCGGGTACATCGCGCGTTGACGCGACGGTAGGTGCCACGTGGCGAGTTGTCGTCCCCCCGTCGTCGTCGTCGTGTGTGTACCCCCGACGACGACGACGCTGTGCGTGTACCCCCCGCGCGCCCAAGGGGGGTCACCACATACGACCGCGTCCACGCATCATAGACTAGTTAGCGCACACAAGGACTATGTGCGCGTCATATGGTGCGCCCATCACGCACGCGTAAATCGCGCGTGATGGGCGTTTTGGGTCCGCGAATAGCGACATCGCGATCCACACCCCGCGCGGTCGCAGGTCGAGGTCGTTTCGTGGTCGAGGTCGCGCGGCGTCGTCGGCGTCGTCGACACAACACGACACGACGACACGACGACGATGTCTACCGTTATGAACATCCAATGCGGGGTCAAGGTGCGCGGCGAATAACGATCGATGGCGCGCGCGTTCGCGATCGGGGCGTCGCGCTGCGCGCGCCGATCGCGCACGATGCGCATCGCGATGCGCGCCAAAGGGGGCTTGGGGGCGCGCGCGCGATGGATGGGCGCGGGGATTCGCGGCGCGCGTGAGACGCGTCGCGCGGGCGAGACGCGATGCGCGAGACGTGCGCGATGGATGTGGGATAATTATTGTCATCGTTGACGCGCGCGTGTACGGGTGTAGGCACTAACCTTGCGTTCGCATCGTCGTCATTCGTCCAATCAGGCCACCGCCGTGAGCAAGCGCGCGATCGCCCCGAAGTCTGGCTTCATGGGTGCCCGCGTGTCCTCGGTCTCGAACGGCTCGAAGGTTGAAATGTCCCGCTGGAAGGGTATGGATATGGATATCTCTGATGACCAGCAAGACATCACTCGCGGTCGCGGTATGGTTGATTCCAAGTTCCAAGGCGCCGCGGGCATCGGTGGCACCCACGTACGTCATCGCGCTTATCCACTTTGCTCGCGAATTGGGGTGTCTCTCTCTCGCGCGCGCTCGAATGGGTGTCATGTCGTGTGTAGTAGCGTGCGTGCGCGCGTGGTACAACATGCGTGCATGATGACGCGTTATGAAGCGTGTGTTTGCGTACTGACGGGTATTGTTCGCGTTGTTTTCAATCGCAGTCCGCCGTGATGTCGTCGACGGATTACTTGTCCGCCGGCCAAAAGAACTACTCCAAGCACGACAACATCACCACGGAGAACTTCTACATTTCTCCGTCTTTCATGGACAAGTGCGTCGTGCACATCGCCAAGAACTACATGAACTTGCCGAAGATCAAGGTGCCGCTCATTCTCGGTGTCTGGGGTGGTAAGGGTCAAGGTAAGACGTTCCAGTCTGACTTGATCTTCAAGAAGCTCGGCATTTCGCCGATCGTCATGTCCGCTGGTGAGCTTGAATCCGGTAACGCCGGTGAGCCGGCCAAGTTGGTGCGTCAACGTTACCGTGAGGCGTCCGACATGGTTAAGAAGGGTAAGATGTCTTGCCTCTTCATTAACGATCTTGATGCCGGTGCCGGTCGTATGGGTGGTACCACGCAGTACACCGTTAACAACCAAATGGTGAACGCGACGCTCATGAACATTGCGGACAACCCCACGAACGTTCAGCTCCCGGGCCAATACGAAATCATCGAAATCCCGCGTGTGCCGATCATCGCCACCGGTAACGATTTCTCCACCCTTTACGCGCCTCTTGTGCGTGACGGTCGTATGGACAAGTTCTACTGGTCCCCGACGTTCGAGGACCGCGTCGGCATCGCTCACGGCATCTTCATGGCTGATGGCATTTCCCGCGACGACGTCGAGCTCCTCGTCTCCACCTTCGATGGCCAATCCATCGATTTCTTCGGTGCGCTCCGCGCCCGTGTGTACGATGACAAGGTTCGCGATTTCGTCCTTGAAGTCGGCTACGAAGCCATCGGCAAGCGTCTCATCAACCCGCGCAAGGGTGAAGAAGTCGTCTTCGACTTGCCGGAAATGAGCCTCGAAGTCCTCTTGGCGTACGGTAAGGCTATCGAAAACGAGCAAGAAAACATCAAGCGCATTCAACTTGCCGATGCCTACCTTGATGGTGCCGTGCTCGCCGGTTCCGAAGGTACCGCCAACACCGAAAAGTCGCTCAACCAATAAGCGACGCGCTCATGTTGAACGCTTCTTAGCGCCAGCGTAGCGACGCCCTAATAGCTCTGATCAAATGACTGACTGTTGTGTGCGGGATACGACGGATTATACATTAAATCTTGGAAATCTTTTCAATACCATCATCGCGATTCAAATTCAATTCCATGTCACGCACCCGCTTTCCTTGGCGCGCCTCGCTCGCGCTCGTCCTCGTCATCATTTGCGCACACACCAATGCCGACCTCACAACGCGCTGTCCGTCGTCGTCACACCGCCCGACGCACCGCGCACGCGCGCACGAACGCACCATGTTTACCCGCGCATTTCCCCCGTCATCCACCGTCGCGCGCGCCGGCGGTAAGTCGTCGACGTCGTCGAATGCGACGCCGCGAGTGGCGCTGCTGGCGCGATCGTTGACGCGTCCTCATGCGAGACCGACGTCGGTGGTGACGCACGCCGCCGCGGTGGATCGTCGCGAAATGTTATTCGCGTCGACGGCGCTGGTGTTGAGCGCGTTCGCGGCGCCGACGGCGCCGCGCGCGAGCGCGGATACGATCGTTAACCCACAACCGCTCGAGGCGGGGTGGATGCGTTTCTACGGCGAAGCGACATCGTCGTCCTCCTACGGCGGCTACGGTGGGAATGAGAATAATTTTGACAAGTTTAAGTATTATTTTGATGTGCCGGATAACTTTGAGCGGGATACGGTGAATAAGGTTGAAAAGTCCACCAATGGAACGGACGCGAGGTGGAAATCAAAGGCGAATAAGAGCGAAGTAGTGTACTGCGTGACGTTGGCGGGTTACAAATCCCTCAAGGAAGATCGCGAGGGTATTTTGAGTGATTTAGCTTTGAGTGATTACAAACTGCAAGACGCTATCGTCGGGGCGGACTCTTTGACGGTTTCGGAACGCGACGAAAACGGGCAGACGTACGTCGATTACGTACTCGTCGGCTTTTTCGGGACGATTTACGTTTCAATCACCGTCTATGCGAGCCGTTTGTACAGCGTGTTCGCCGTCATTCCCGAAGGCTCGAGCGCGGAGGAGATTGAGAAGGGCAAACGTATGACTGGGGCTTTCCGAACGATTAACAATCGCGACGAAGCGGGAGCGGCTGCCGATCTCGAATTCTATGCTCGCTCGTAAGCTAGGCCACCGTCGTTATTTTAGATGATGTATTATTATAAATACGATATCAAACTTATTCAGATAGCGTCTCGCATCGAGCGCCGCGCGCGAATCTAACAACTGCAGTGCTTCATGGCGCCATGAAGTTTTCGACGTTACACGCGCTTCATTCAAGCGAAGAATGCAACATTTTTATTTTCTCATTTGATTGAAAAATCAACTCGGCTATCGAGTGCTTACCAGTAGCCGAGAACCTTCCACCACGGGAAGCCGATGCCCAAGAAGGCAGCGATGTAGAAGATGGACATACCAAATCCAATCTTCCACCAGGTGGCGAGCGGAACGTAACCCGCGCCGAAGAACGGCGGGGCAGAGCCGATGCCGTAGTGCGTCGTGCAACCCATGACGTTGGAGAGGATGCCGAGCACCAAGGCAGACACGAGCGGGGGGGCACCGCACGCGACGAGGACAGACAAGAACGCAGTGTACATGGCACCAATGTGCGCCGCACCAGATGCGAACAAGTAGTGCGAGTAAAAGTAGATGAGCGTGACGACGACAAACGCCGGTTGCCACGACAAGCCGAGGCCAGAGACAACCTTGACGACACCGGCAGAGAAGGCTGGGATCAAACCATAGGTGTTCAAGTATCCAGCCATAGCAATGAGGGCGGCGAACCACACGAGGGTATCCCAAGCCGGACCTTCAGCGAGGCATTCCTTCCAGGTGATGACGCCGGTGACGAGGAGAATGGTTAAACCGTTCAACGCGGCGGCGACGGAACCGATGCCAAACTTTGAGCCGAAAACCCAGAGACCGACAGTCAAAGACAACGCGGCAGCCATGATCTTTTCATCACCAGACATCGGACCGAGCTTGGCGAGTTCTTCTTGCGCCTTTTGCGGAGCTTCAGGAGAATCCTTCACTTCCGGCGGGTACAAGACGTACAAAATGAGCGGCGTCGCGAGGAGGCAGACGAGACCCGGGAGCGCGGCGCCGATGGCCCATTGCGCCCAAGAGATGGTGATACCAGTCACAGACGCCGCCAAGTTCACCGACAACGGGTTCGCCGCCATGGCGGTGATAAACATACCAGAAGAGATCGTAGACGTTTGGAACAACGTCGTCATGACGTACGCGCCCATCTTCTTCTCCGTCTTGTTGGCGGGATCGGAGCCGCACGCGACGCACAACGCCTTGGCGAGGGGCAAGAAAATCCCACCCGCGCGAGCCGCCAAAGACGGAATCGCCGGTGCGAGCAACGCTTCGGAGAACACCAAAGAATACGTCAAACCGAGCGTAGACTTGCCAAACATGCTCACGATTTTATACGCGATGCGGTTGCCGAGACCCGTCTTGATGAACCCGCGCGCCAAGAAGAACGCGAGCGCAATCAACCAAGGAATCTCGCTCGAGAACGCCGAGAACGCCGCAGAGAAGGGTAAGAGACCCGTCGTCATGGCGACGCCCAAACCGATCATCGCCGTCGCACCGAGCGGAAGCGGATTCGTGATGATCCCCACGATCGTCCCCACGAACACCGCGAGCAAGTGCCACGCCTTGGCGCTCACGCCCGCGGGCGCCGGGATGAGCCAGATCAACAACCCAGCGAGCACGGAGTACCCGAGCGGCTTCAACTTGGCGCCCTTCCAGTTCGCCAACGCCCCGCCCTCGGCGCCCGCGCGAACGACGGGCGCCGAAGACGATGCCGATGCGCGCACCACGAGCGCATCCGCGCGCGTCGTCTTCGTCATCGACGCCAACGCCTTAAACTGCGCCGCAGACATCGACTGCGCGCGAGAGACATTTCCCTCGACATCGCGCGCGCCCGAGAACCCCGACGCGGCGTTCGCGCGCGGCGCATCGCGCGCGATCGTCGTCGCCGATCGCTGGCGCGGCGCCGAGCGCGGCGCATTCGCGCGCACCGAGCGCGCGGATGCCGACGCGGCGGCGGTCAGAGATGACATTCGTGCGGCGGAAAGGGGGTGAACGATTAAGTATTAAAAGTGTTCGTGACCGTAGACGCGGTGCGTGCGACGCGCGTGTGTGTGAGGACGGCGTCGAGGGCGATTCGTCGGGGTAACGGTTTGCCCTATTCCGCTGACTCGGATGTCGAGGGGGTTGGATGCGTGGTCGTGATTGGCGGAATGTGTCGAGAGAATGTAGGACGGCTGGTGGTGCGTGCAGCGGCGTCGTCGGTCGTCGAACGCGCACGGGCGCGTGGTTCTATGGCGTATGCGTTGATATTGCATGGCGGCGCGCGGGTGGAGCGCGCGCTGGGTGGTTTACGCCGGGTCGTCGAGCGCGGCGTCGATTTGACTGAGCTCGACGAACGCGGCTCGCGAGGGGGATCGAGCATGTGGTGATTGGCGTTTGTGATGCTCGGTGTAGGCGAAGAATCCAATGATGATGAACATGTAGACGATGAAGAGGCCGGTGTAGTAGCGCACGGGGACGCTTTCGTCGTGTTCGGGGAGGGCGTCGATGCCGGTGCACACGGTGAGGACGCCGGCGGCGACGGCAAAGTATCCGAGGGATTTGTGCGCCCACTCCCATTGCGTGCGAATTGAAGATTTTTCGGACGCGCTCGCGGCATTCGCGGGGCGGAAGTACCCGTTGATTGGCTGCGCGGCGACGATGAACATGAGCGCGAGACCCCACTTGGTGTGCGCCGAGTCCAAATGCGTCGCTCCACGCTCGTTAATTTCACCAATCGCCACAAACGCACTGATGGCTACGAACGCGGTGGCGGCAATCATGAGCCACATGTGCCACTTCAACCACGTACCTGATGGTGGTTGTCCTTCGCCTGGCCGACCGAAGCGCGACCAAGCGACGGCGGCGGGCATAAACATGCCAAACGCGATAAACATCATCACCCCGTGAATGACGAAAACGCGCGCCGAATCATCAGCATCGCTCGAACTTTCATGATGAACATCCGTTGAGTTGTCATGCGTCGGCACATTGGTGGAGTTTGACGTGTCTGAAGGCACCCGCAGCGCCGCGTTGCCTCGCAACGTGATGGACGACGTCATAAACTGCCCGTATTCGCCGTTCGCGCTCGTCACGCGCACCAACACCTCCTCAGTAGCATCCGTTGGCGAATGCCAAATAAATAAATGTTTCGACGCCCTAAAATGCGGATTCGCCCGCCGCCCATCGCTACACCGTTCCGCCGAAACCATGGTGCCCCTCGACGTGTCTCTATCCTCGTTCCTCCCAATCTCCTCCAACCGCCCGCCCGACGTCGTGAGCAGCACCTCACTCGCTCCTAAATTCCCTAAATCAACCACGAGCGTCAACCGCCGCCCCGGCGCGTACTCATCTCCACTCGTCCCTACGCGCCATTCGTCTGGCATCGCGCGCGTGTTTATCGTCTCCCACTCTTGCACCTCGTCGTTCCCATCCACGTCGCACCAATACACGCCAAACGAAATCTCGCTACTCTCCCCATTCGGTGCGTCGTGACCGCCTCGTCGCGAGCTCGGGTGCACGTTCGCATCGCACCCGGCGTCGATGTAGCTCGCGTGTGCCGCTGCGCCACGCGCCTGTGCCATGATGAACGCCGCGACGCCGAGCACCGCGGCGCGCGCGCGCGCGACGCCGAGCGCGACGCGGCGTCGGCGAACCATTATTGCGTCGCGTCGAGCGCGCGTCGTCGTCGTCGCACGCGCGCTCGACCGTCGTCGACGCGTGCGCGCGCGAATGAGGCGCTATCCGCACACGCTGCCGCCGCCGCCGACGACGACGGTCGCGATCGCCGCGGCGCGCGATGACGAGCGCGAGCGCGACGGGGCGATGCGTGGCGATGCGCGCGGCGCGTGCGCGCGCGGCGGCGTCGACGCCGGCGTCGGTGCGGACGTCGGTGCGGACGTGCGCGCGGCGGCGCGCGCTGGTGCACTTTTTGACTGGCGCGCCCGCGTTGGCGCTCGTCGCGCGTGGTTCGGACGCGGCGCGCGCAGGGGAGGATGTGAAGCGCGCGTATGATGGGTACGCGTCGACGTATGATGATCTCGACGGTGGGTCGGCGGCGAAGGCGCTGGGGTTGGATGCGATGCGCGGGGACGCGCTTCGAGGCGCTTCGGGCGACGTGCTCGAGCTCGCGGTGGGTACTGGGTTGAATCTCGCGTCGTATGACATGTCAAAAATAAATACGTTTACGGCTATTGATTTATCGCCTGGGATGTTGGCGCAAGCCAAGGTGAGGGCGGATGGGCTGAATTTCCGGCGCGAGAGTTTGCGGTTCATCGAAGCGGACGCGATGGCGTTGCCGTTTGAGGACGCCTCGTTCGACGTCGTCGTAGATACGTTCTCATTGTGTGTGATTGAGAATCCCGTTGCGGCGTTGCGCGAAGTCAGGCGAGTGCTTCGTCCTAGTGGGCGAGCGGTATTGATTGAGCACAGTAAGAGCGACGTCGGGCTGCTCGGCACGTATCAAGATTTGACATCCAAGCCAGTCAAGTCCATGAGTAAAGGGTGCGTGTGGAACCAAGACGTCGAAGGATTGCTTCGCGAGTCGGGATTGAAAGTCGTATCCGTGCAGCGAGCTTTGTTAGGTCTTTTAGTTGTCGTGGAGGCTAAGCCGCGACAGTTGTAAATGTTTTGTTTTTGTATTCACCGTCGTCGCTAAATCACTATTTCTATGCTATGTAATCATGCCTGATCTTGCTTGCGCTTTTGCTCTTGCAAAAATTCCGCAATCGCACCCCCTGGGGTGGTGTCGTACAAGTCGAACGGGACGCCAAGTTGCAAGCCAGGACGAATGTGCTCCTGCTGGTTGACGATTCGGAATTCGATGCCGTCGATCGAGCAACAACAATCATCGCCGTCATCGGCTTCGTCGTCATCGACGTCGGCGATACCTGCAGCAATTCGGGTGGCGAGCTCCTCGAGTTCTTGCCAGTCGAATAATAAAGGCAATGTCGTGCCACCCCAAACGTTAAAGTCCACTAATTTCACTTTTTTTGTCTTTGGTGTCACGTACACGTCGAATACATAGTCTTGCATCTCCGCGTGCCAGTCTGAGCTTTCGATGTGGGCGTGCCAAAACGTCTCCAGCGCGAATTCGATCGATTTTCTCACGGCATCGTCAACCAAAAATTCGAAAAAGTCGTTCACGTGTCGCTGTGAAATCGCGATAAATAAGCCTTTGCGCACAAAACAGCGAAACTCCATACTGGGATTCAAATCGAACCACTCTCGAAGCGTGAGCACGGGACTTGGATTCTCGCGTATCGTCCGCTCTTCTTCACTGTCGTTCGCGATCGCATTCTCTTCGTAATCGCAACACGCCCCATACGCATCCGTCAAGTCATGCGCCACAGAATCGCTCGCCTTGAGCAACAAAATCACCTCATCAACATTTCGACACTTCATCGTGTTCCCAGCGCTCACCCAAACTGCATCTTTTGGCGCACTCCACGTGAATTTCGGCGCACACTCTCCCCCGAGTGCCTCAATCGCCGCGCTCACGTCTCGCTCAAACGCCGGAAACGACGCAGCCGTCGCTTCAGCCTCCTCATCCTCATCGCCATCACCGAGCGTAAACTTTTCTAAATCCTCCGCCGCGTCGAAGGCATCGACTTCCTCTCGCTGTGGCATAGCGCGATTACTCTCCGTCGCCACGACGCCATCCGCGAGGGCGTACCGAATAAACTCTTCGGGCACCGCCACTTCGATGCTACGAAACGCCAGCGCTTTGAACGCTTGCATCCACGCCGACGTCTTGCATCGCTCCAACGCCGCAACAGTCGGCGAAGGCACGATGGTTTCAACCACCTCGTCGTTCGACATTGTTCGCGCGCGCGTCGCGACGCGGCGCGCACTGCGGAAACGTGCGCTCGAGCTACATCTTTTTGTAAATTTAAATTGCATTCCTCAGTGTCCGCCGCGAGCGCATTCGCACGCCGCGAATATCGCGCTCCTCTCGCGAGCGCGCGGGTAACCATGGGCATACTGCGCAAAGCGCCGCCCGCACCGGCGGGCGCGATGGCGCGCGCGAACGCACACGTTCGCGCACTCGCGACAACGATCGCCAACGATAAGCGCACGCTCGCCGTGCGCAAAGAACTCGCCGCCGGCTACGCGTTGTTCAAAAAGACGTTGCTCAAACGTGATGAGATTAAACAGTTTCGCAAGAATCTCCCGGGTTGGATCGCGCGGAATTCCAAGTACAAGGCATTCGCGATGGATGACGACGCGCTGTGCGCGTTCGTCGCGGTGGCGCCGTTCGTCGTGGTGTTTATGGTGCATGTTTTTTTCGCCATCATTCGCTGGTTGAACAATCGCGACAAGAACGATTTGATGGATGAAATTTTTGGTTCTGCGATGAGAAGGCAAAAGATCAGCAAGAAGGATGTGATGAAGCTGGTACCCAACCAAGCGCCGGCGCGCGTCGAGCGTTCAAAGAGCGGCCGAGAAATTTTGCTCACCAAGAAGGAAGGTGATGCGATGAACGCGTTGCGTTTGAAGCTCGAGCAGTGCGTCAAGGCTGATCCGACGTTATTGTCAACGCCAGAGCTCCGCGCTTTCGTCGATGACTCGTGCTTGTGTAGGTATCTTCGCGCGCGCAAGTGGAAAATCGACAAGGCGTTGAAAATGCTCATCGAGACGCTCAAGTGGCGAGCGACGATGAAACCCGAGTCGATAACGTGGAATGATATCGCGAACGAGGCCAAGACGGGCAAGCAATATAGAAGCGGGCGATGCAAACGCGATCGTCGCGTGCTCGTCATGCGCCCTGATCGCGAAAACACGTTCAATCACACCGAGAACATCAAATTCTTGGTGTATATGCTCGAAAACATACTGTGGAAATCTCGTAAAGAACGCGAAGCTCGCGGAAGCTCGGCTGATTTAGCACCTGAGCAGATCGTCATCTTGATTGACTTTACGAAATGGACTCGTAAAGTCGCAGTTCCCATGGCTACCGCGCGGGAGACGCTTAGCATTCTACAAAACCACTACCCCGAACGTCTCGGCGTCGCGGTGTGCTTCAACCCGCCCACCATCTTTCGCATCTTCTGGTCGATTATCTCCCCATTCATCGACCCAAAGACGTACACCAAGATTGTCTTCGTCAATCCGAAGAAGAAAGAAAAGGCTGCCGCGCTCATGGCGGCTATTTTCCGCGTCGACGCCGTCGACGCCGACATGGGCGGCAACGTCGACCCGACGTGGAACTACGACGACTACGCCAAGCACATGATCGATTACGACGCCAAGCGCGCCGCCATCATCGCCACCTGGTCGTAAACACCCCGTATGCGCCCACATCGCGCGCATCTACGCACCTCCGCGCCATGTAACGTTATATATATACACGCGTACCGCACGTTCCAGCACAAACATCACACAGAAAAAAGCGTCATCCAAAATATTCCGTTCGTTAAAACGCATCGACCGTTCGTGAACCGTCAGCCTGACCCACTCGAGTTCCCCCCTTGAGTTATTAATTGGTCAACTGCCCCAACGATTCTCAGCCGAGCTTTTTCGCCGAGCAAGATTCTGCTGACGTGGCGCCGCGCGTTCGGCATTTATCGCCGCGCGCATCGACGGTTTCGCGCGCGCACGACGCACGGCGGGTGCGACAGGTCGTCCTCGTTCGAGGTTCGCGCGCGCGTGCGGTCGCGGCGCGCGTCGAGGCGCGGCATTGCGCGCGAATTCGAGCGGTGCCTTTTCGGTGGGTTTGCGCCGGCGGCGTGCGCATGTGCGCGATGGCGACGTGGCGAGCGCCCGTGGCGGGCGCGCGGTGGTGCCAGGTGGAGCTTTGTGATCGTCGTCGCGCGTGCGCGCGGGGTGGGCGTCGAGGTGCGCGCGTGATGGCGCACAAGGCGTCGTTTGAGCCCGCGCGAGGCGCTCGAGGCGAGGCGAGTCGGACGC
>JACLAB010008087.1_pt1 | contig 41699 bp, 50 predicted proteins | sample 8027921 | NCBI WGS metagenome assembly JACLAB01 (sample SAMN15725117, study PRJNA655200) | protist metagenome | isolation source: fluorescence activated cell sorting (FACS) single amplified genomes of... | place: USA: West Boothbay Harbor, Gulf of Maine | collected 2000-07-19 | reverse complement strand
ACCAATTTTTTGAACAATCTACAGACACCAACGGTAACTTTGGTAACTCTGTATCAGGACAAACTAACTCGTTTTTCCTACCAAAAGTATATTCAAAGCAAGTACTCAACTTCTTTAGGAAGTCTTCAGTAGCGGAAGCTATTACGAACACTGACTATGCTGGTGAAATCTCTGCCTTTGGCGATACTGTACGAATCATCAAAGAACCCGAAATTACTGTTTACCAGTATGAGCGTGGTGCTGATGTAACGCAGACTAAATTGACCGACCAAGAAGTAACTTTGGTTGTTGATACTGCTAACGCATTTAAGTTCATCGTTGATGATATTGAAACAAACATGTCGCATGTAAACTTCCGTGACGTAGCAACCTCTTCTGCAGCTTACGCTTTGCGTGATGCTTTTGACGAAGGTGTAATTGCTGCTATGATCGCAGGCGTTTCTGCAGCAAGCCCGAACCACATTCTTGGTTCTGACAGCGCAACTGACCTTGCTGGTGGTACTTTTGACGGTACTGGTAACTTGGACATCGGTTTTGCTTCAGGCGAGCATGATCCTATTGACGTTCTTTCTCACATGGCCCGTCTTCTAGACGAAGCTAATGTTCCTGAAGAAGGTCGTTGGTTCTTGGCTAATCCAGAGTTCTACGAAGTCCTTGTACAAAGTTCTTCTAAGCTCTTGTCTGTTGACTACAATGCTGGTCAAGGCTCCATCCGTAATGGTTTGGTAAGCTCTGGTAAGCTGCGTGGATTTGACATGTACAAAACTAATAACATTGCTGCAACGTCTAACGCTGCTGGTCAATGTCTTGCTGGTCATATGTCTTCTACAGCTACGGCTCAGACTATTACTAGCACTGAGGTCATTCGTGACCCAGATAGTTTTGGTGACATTGTACGTGGTCTGCACGTATACGGTGCTAAAGTACTGAGATCAGATGCTCTGGTTTCAGCTTTCTACGGCATTGACTAAATAAGACTTGGGGGCCGTCAAAAGCCCCCTTTTCTTTTTACACAAAGGGATTAGATATGCCACAAATAGGAACCAACGATAAGCCTGTAATTTTTAGGAAAGCGATTGTCTCACCAGAAAGTCGTTTTCGTAAGGGTTTTGACAAGGATAAATATCAGGAAAACTATGATCGTATCTTTGGAGACAAGAAAGAAATAGATATAGCAAGAGAGACTTCTAAAACTTTTGATATGGGACAAGACTAATGTTTAAAAAATTTAAAGAAAACTTTTTTAAAAAAGTTAAGGCTGCTGCAAATCAACAGCCTGTTATGTATAATTCTATTTCTTCATTTGAGCAGCCTCCTATAGCGCCAGTGGAAATAGAAAATAGAGCAATGTTTAATAAAGGCGGTAGTAACGCAATTAAATACAACAAAGGCGGCTACGCTTCTATTGCTGACATGGAAAAGAAATGCGGAAGTAAAACTGCAAAAAAGGTAAAACGATGAAAGTAGACGCTCCTAAAGGTTACCATTGGATGAAAGTTGAGAAAGCCTACAAGATTATGAAAGATCCTAAAGATGGTTTTAAGCCGCACAAGGGTGCAAGTAAATCAGTTGATTTCCCGGTTCAAAGGACGCATAAAAAATAATGGCTACTACATTTCTTCAATTAACAAATGAACTGCTACGAGAGCTGAATGAGGTTGCACTTACTTCAGCTACGTTTGCTAATGCTATTGGTGTACAGCAACACGCTAAAGACTGCGTTAACAGAGCTTACCTAGATATTGTTAATGAAGAACCTCAATGGCCTTTTCTGTCTACGGGTGAAAGCGGTGAGACTGACCCTATGTACGGTAATGTGTACGTAGAGACTGTGGCAGGTACACGATGGTACGAGCTTAAACCTGCTTCTAGCAGCGTTACTACTGACTACGGTTATATTGATTGGGACAACTTCCTACTAACTACTGTAGGCGTTTCAGGAGAGACAGCACCTTACACTATCCGTAATATTAAATACACGACTACTGAAGAATGGAAAGACTTTTTTAGAGTTGCTCAGAACCAAGATGATGCAGATACTCAACAGTATGGCGTACCTAGTAGAGTCGTAAGAAGCCCTGACAGCCGTAAGTTTGGTTTAAGTCCTATCCCAGATCAAGTATATCGCATCTGGTACTACGCCTTTGATCTTCCTACACAGCTAGATGCTTATGGCGATGCTATTGTTTTTGCTGACACTTACAAGCCTGTACTACTGGCTAGAGCAAGATATTTTATGCACCAGTTCAAAGAGAATCCGCAGGCTGCTGCATTCGCTTTAGAAGATTATAAAAGAGGATTAAAGTTGATGAAGCTTCATCTTATGGAACCTACGCCGGGATATTTTAAAGACGATAGAATGAGATTTATCTAATGTCACAACCTTGGGGATATTCTTGCAAAGGTGGATTAAACGTCAACCTAAATCAGCTAGAGATGCTTCAGCAGCCGGGACAAGCTACACGGCTAAGAAACTTTGAGGTTGATCCTGATGGTGGTTACAGACGTATAGACGGCTTTTCTGCTTTTGGAGATACTAAGCCTAACGGTACTAATACTATTTTAGGTATGGCTATATATGGTGACGGTGTTATCGTTTGCTCTGGTACAGACATATTCTTTAGCATAGACGGTGAAGATACTTGGCTACAGTTAAATAAAGCTTCTGTACATTCTAGCGGTGATAACTATAGTACTTTTACAGGGCGTTCAGTAGCAACTAGAGCAAGTCAAGGCCGTTGTACTTTTGCAATCTATGAAGGTACTTCAGATTACGGTGAAATAATAATATGTGATGGAGTAAACGAGCCCTTGTTATTTCAAATGACAGGAACTGGTGGCTTAACAACACGTACTTTTTTTGTAAAAGAAATAACAGTGAGCGGCACAACTGGCCCTGCTGTAGGTGTTATACATGATAAGCATCTAGTTGTTGCCGGTGCACCCACAGCTAAGAATACTATTTATTACAGCGGCACAAATGATATAGATAGCTTTAGCAGTACAGGGTCAGGAAGCGTAGTAATCTCTGACGCTGTTGTAGGTCTAGCAAGTTTTCGTAGTGACCTTATTATATTCTGTAAAAACAGCATTCATAAACTTTCTAATATAAATGACGCTAACTCTATTGCTGTAACGCCTATAACAACTAACGTAGGTTGCTTATCAGGTGGTAGCATTCAGGAAATTGGTGGTGACCTTTTATTCCTTTCTCCTGACGGTGTACGTACTGTTGCAGGTACAGCTAGAATTGGTGACGTTGAGTTAGGCTCCGTAAGTAGACAGATACAGGGTATTATTTCAGACGTTGCTGCTAACTCAGGATATATTATCACAAGTGCTGTACTAAGAAGTAAGTCGCAGTACAGATTGTTTTACAGCACAAATACAGAAAGCACAACAGTTGCTAGAGGTATTATAGGAACTTTAACACCTAATGGGTTTGCTTGGTCAGAAACATTAGGTATTCAAGCACTAGGTTTTATATCTGACTTAGATTCAGATGGTATAGAAAAAGTGTATCACGGAGATAAAGACGGCTATATATACAACCATACAAGCGGTAATTCTTTTTATGCGGATGGTTCAGCTACAGATATCTCTGCCGTATACGAGACACCTAACTTTGATTTTGGAGATGTAGGTACTAGAAAAACTTTAAAATACGCAAGAGTTTCTTTTAGTCCCGAAGGAGAAGTTCTTCCTTCTTTTAGAGTTAGATATGATTATGAAGATCCTGAAGTACCGCAGCCAGAAGCGCGTGATATTTCTACGATTGCTTTACCTGCTATCTTTGGGACTTCTCTTTTTAACGCAGTGACATTTGGAGCAACAAGCGACCCTATGGAAAGAATAACATTAGAAGGTTCAGGCAACACTTGTAGCTTTAGAATTTCAAGTGAAGATCAAAAAGCAGCATACGCTGTCAACGGTGTTTATGTAGACTATATGCCAGCAGGTAGGAGATAAATTAAATGGCCCAGAATTATACGCGACAGAGTTCATTTTCAGACGGAGATACAATTACATCTTCTTTGTTTAATAATGAATACAACCAAATTGTAAACGCTTTTACATATTCTTCTAGTAGTGATAGTTCTACTGGACATAAACACGATGGCAATGCTGGGCAAGGCGGTAACATTCCTCAGATTGGCGATATAGATTTTAACAATAAGATTGTAGTAGACGGCACTAACAACAGATGGGGCGTATTTGTAGAAGTAAGCGGTTCAGCAGTAGAACAGATCCGTATTCAAGATGGTGGCATTGTACCTGTAACTGATAGTGACGTAGACCTTGGTACAAGCTCATTGTACTTTAAAGCTGCTTATATTGATGCAATTACTACAACAGGTAATGTAGCAGTAGGCGGTAATCTTACTGTCACAGGCACGACTACTTTTAACGGTGGCACAATCACTATGGGTGATGCTGCTACTGACAACGTTGTATTTGGTGCTAATGTAGATTCTCATATTATTCCTGACGATGACGGAACTTATGACTTAGGTAGCTCTTCTCAAGAGTGGAAAGATATTTATATAGATGGTACAGCTTACGTAGATGCTATTAACTTTAACGGTACTGCAATTACTGCAACTGCTGCTGAACTTAATATTATGGACGGCGTAACGTCTACTGCAGCAGAACTTAACATCCTTGATGGAGTTACGTCTACCGCAGCGGAGTTAAACATCCTTGACGGAGTTACAAGCACTGCTGCTGAACTTAACATCCTTGACGGAGTTACAGCCAGTGCAGCAGACATAAACCTTATAGATGGTATTACCAACGGTACAGTAATTGCTAGTAAAGCTATTATAACAGATGCTAGTAAAGATATTACTGGCGGTAGAAATATTACTATATCCGGTGAATTAGATGCAGCTACACTAGATATTTCAGGTGATATAGACGTAGACGGCACAACTAACTTAGATGTCGTGGACATTGATGGTGCTGTGGATATGGCGAGTACTTTAGCGGTTGCAGGTGTTGTTACAGCCAACGCAGGTGTAGTGGTAGATAACTTTACACTTGATGGAACTACTCTTGCTTTAAGTTCTGGCAACATGACACTAGACTCCGCCGGAGGTCTAATCCTTGATGCGGCCACTGGTGTAATTAGTTTGCATGAGGCAGGCAACGGAGTTTTTGGTACATTCACAAGAGCTTCCGGCTCATTAGCTATTAAGTCTGAAGTTGCAGATGCTGACATTTTGTTCAAAGGCAACGATAGTGGCAGTGTAGTTACAGCCTTGACGCTTGATATGAGTGCGGCAGGTGCGGCTACTTTTAATTCTAGCATTACTGCAACATCCTTAGACATCTCAGGCGACATAGACGTAGACGGCACGACTAACCTTGATGTCGTGGACATTGATGGTGCTGTAAACTTAGGGTCAACTTTTACTTTTGGAAATGCTGCTTACATTATAGGAAATTCTACTAACGGAATTAGAATTAACAAGTCAGACGATAGTGTTAATTTATTTAAATTTCTTGATGATGGTTCTTTCCAAACAGTTACTTTAGGAACTTCAAACTTACGGCTTGGTCTTAACGCAGGTAACAGCATTGTAAGCGGTGGTAATTATAATACTGTCGTGGGCGATGAAGCAGGTACTGCGATTACTACGGGTGATGCTAATGTTGCAGTAGGTTACAAGGCGCTGTTTACTGAAGATGCTAACGGTCAGAACGTAGCGGTTGGTTACAACTCGTTGATGGCCCTTAACGCAGGAGCAGAAGGTAACAACGTAGCTGTAGGTTTTAAAGCAGGTGAAGCAGTAACCACAGGCGTAAAAAATACACTCATCGGCGGTTTAGCAGGTGATTCAATTACTACAGGTGTTAATAACACGGCGTTAGGCTATAACACACTACAAGCCACCACAACAGCCAGTGAAAACGTAGCCCTTGGTTCACATGCTCTGTACAACAATACTACGGGGGCTAGTAATACTTCGGTAGGGTACTGGACTTTATTTTCAAATACTACAGCATCTAACAACACAGGAATTGGTTATTATGCTTTAGCATCAAACACTACAGGTACAGAAAGCGTTGCGGTTGGGGCCTATGCTTTAGACGCACAAACAACAGACACTGGTAACGTAGCTGTTGGCTATCAAGCCCTAACAAGTCACACAACTTCTGGTGGTGGTTATAACGTAGCTATAGGATGGAAAGCATTAGACGCAAGCACAGACGGACATTCAAATATAGGCATAGGTAAAAACGCTTTAGGTGCATTAACAACGGCAGATAATAACACTGCGATAGGTACAAATGCTCTAGCCGCAAACACCACAGGTGCTTTTAATGTTGGGATAGGGCAAGGCGCTCTAGATGCAAACACTACAGCAAGTCAAAATACAGCAGTGGGCGCAGTATCTTTAACCACTAATACAACAGGCGCTGATAATGTGGCTGTGGGCACAAGTTCTCTAGGCTTAAATACTACAGGAGGTCAAAACACAGGCTTAGGAACAAATACTTTATATGCAAACACCACCGCAAGCAACAACACGGCAGTGGGCTTTAATTCTTTATTAGCAAACACCACAGGTACAGGCAACACCTCTGTTGGTGCTTATTCTTTAGACGCTAACACAACAGCTTCAAGTAACACAGCCCTTGGTCAGAGTGCTTTGGGTTCAAACACCACAGCAGATAATAATACAGCAGTTGGATACACTGCTTTAACCTCAAACACTACAGGCACGATTAATACTGCATTAGGTAGACAGGCGTTATATTCAAACACTACAGGAACGAACAATACTGCGATTAGCTACGCCTTGGTTACTAATTCCACTGGCTCAAACAACGTTGCTGTAGGTAAGAGTGCTTTAAATGCAAACACTACAGCTAGTAACAACACAGGAATTGGTACAAGTGCTTTAGCCGCAAACACCACAGGCTATAACAACACAGCAGTTGGTAAAGATTCTTTGGAAACTAATACAACTGGTGTGAATAATTCTGCTTTTGGTTTAGGGTCATTAGAATTAAATACTACAGGTGCTAGTAACGCAGCCTTTGGTTTGAATGCTTTAGCCTCAAACACCACAGCATCTAACAACACAGCAGTTGGTTACAGTGCTTTAGTGGCAAACACCACAGGCTCTAGTAATACTGCTGTTGGAGACGTAGCCGCAACTTCAAACACCACAGGTACAAACCTTGCCGCCTTTGGTAGATATGCTTTGTACGCTAATACAACTGGAACAAACAATACTGGGTTAGGTTTTCAATCTCTTTTTGGAAACACTACAGCCTCTAACAACACGGCTGTTGGTTATCAGGCGCTTTTTGCAAACACCACAGGCTCCATTAATGTAGCAGTGGGTTCTAATGCCTTAGACGCTAATACAACTGGTTCTCAGAATATTGGTATTGGTTATGAAGCATTAACATCATCCACAACTGGTAACTACAATGTAGCCATAGGAACCGAAGCGTTAGAAGCAAACACCACCGCTTCTAACAATATAGGAATAGGTAATGTAGCTTTAAAAGCAAACACCACAGGCGATAACAATGTAGCTTTAGGTTACGAGGCTCTAACAGCAAACACAGTAGGTGATAGGTCAACAGCTCTAGGTAACTATGCTTTAAAAAGTCAAAACCCTTCATCTAATGTTGACATGTACAACGTGGCAGTTGGACATAATGCAGGTGGTGATGTAACCACAGGCACAAACAACGTCCTTGTCGGCGGTCTTACAGGTGACGCAATTACTACGGGTTCTAATAATACGGCGTTGGGTGGAGGTGCTTTATCAGAAAACACCACAGCATCAAATAACACGGCTGTTGGTTATTATGCTTTATTATCAAACACCACAGGCATAAACAACGTAGCGGTGGGAATACAAGCCCTAGATGCTAATACCACGGGCGCTGAAAACATAGGCATAGGTAGTAATGCTTTGGGTGCAAATACTACGGCAGATGCTAACGTAGCAATTGGAGGGGGATCTTTAGCAGCAAACACCACAGGCGCTAATAACGCAGCAGTAGGCAGGAGTGCTTTAAGTTCAAACACCACAGGCGCTACCAATGTAGCGGTTGGTTATAATTCTTTAAGACTTAATACAACAGGAAGCGACAATGTAGCCGTTGGTGAGTTAGCATTAGAAAACAATACTACCGGCTTGAGAAACACAGCCCTAGGTACTAATGCTCTGTATACTAAAACCACGGGGAACGACAATGTAGCTGTCGGTAATGCAGCTTTGTATTCAACTACAACTGCTTCTAGCAACACCGGAGTTGGGGCTAACGCTTTACAGGCAAACACCACAGGCGGGAATAATGTTGCTGTGGGAATGAACGCTGTAGACGAGAATACAACAGGAGCACAAAATACGGGTATTGGTCAAGGTGCTTTAAGTCAAAATACCACCGCTTCTAACAACACCGCAGTGGGTTTTGCTTCTTTAAACGCAAACACCACAGGTACTCAAAATACATCAGTAGGTTCTTTTTCTTTAGATGCGAATACGACTGGAGATTACAACACTGCTACTGGCTATGCTGCTTTAGGCGCAGCAACAACGGCAACAAACAACACTGCTTTTGGTTCTCATGCTTTAACAGCAAACACCACAGGTGATACCAATACTGCTGTTGGTAAAGATTCAATGAAGACTAACACCACAGGCACAAATAATGGTGCTTTTGGTTCACGAACTTTACAGCTTAACACTACTGGAACTAACAATGTTGCAGTAGGGGATTTAGCTCTTGCCGCAAACACCACAGCAGGTAACAACACAGCGGTTGGTGTAAGTGCTTTACAGTCAAACACCACAGGTGCTTCAAACGTAGCCTTAGGTCTTCAAAGTTCTGCTTCTGGTACAACGGCTACTGATAATATTGCAATTGGACAAAATGCACTGTACTCAAACGTAGGCAGTTCTAAAAACGTTGCTATAGGACACGCAGCTTTAGACGCTTTTAACGTTGCTTCCGGTGATGGTTACAACGTAGTAATGGGTTACGCAGCAGGTGGCGGAGTAACCACAGGCACAAACAATACATTCGTAGGTGGTCTTGCAGGTGATGCTACTGATAATGGTGCTAACTGTGTTGCGGTAGGTAAATCTGCATTGTCTGCTAATTGTGGGGATAGTAATACTGCAATAGGCGCAGGCGCTTTAAGCCTTACAACTGCCGCAAATAATACAGCAGTGGGTAAGGATGCAGGCGGCGCAGTAACCACAGGGGGAACTAACACACTCATAGGTGGTCTTGCAGGTAATGCGCTTACTGAGGGCGCTGCTAATACTTTTATCGGGTATTCAGTAGGAACTTACGGAGTTGACCACACTACAGGGGATTCCAACACTATTGTAGGTGCTTATTGTGACACAACAACGGCATCCACTGCCGGCGCAATGGGCTTAGGGTATAACATTGATTGTGCAGGCGGTTATACAACATTAGGGTCAGGTGGTGATGACATTAGAGCCGCACACGGCAACGTAACTTGGGCAACAGTATCTGACGAACGCTACAAGAAAGACATCACAGACTCTACAGCAGGTCTTAGCTTTATTAACGCTCTACAGCCTCGTACCTTTAAGTACAAGACACTTGGCGAACTACCTGAAACCTTTAGAGCTTACAAAGCTGATTCAACCGAAGTCTTTAAAAACTCTAATACTAACCACGGCTTTATAGCCCAAGAAGTCAAAGCAGCTATAGATGCAGATGACAGCATTAAAGACGGCTTTAGACTATGGGACGATAGAGAAGATGGCTCTCAAGAAGTAGCAGAAGCTGCATTAATACCCATCCTAGTCAAAGCAATCCAAGAGCAGCAAGCTCTGATTGAATCATTAACAGCAAGAATCACAACCTTAGAAGGATAAAACTATGAGCGAAATAGAAAGAACAGAAGAAGAATGTGCAGCAGACTTCACCGCAATGGGTCACAGCATTAGTCTCATTACAGACGTAATCGCGGGTGATGCGATGGCAGAAGAAGAAGCCGCAGACCGTCAAGACTGTGTTGACAGAAATGTAGCCCACCTTGAACTTATGAAAGCTAAAGACGATTGGGGTAGCGAAAGTTTTACAGCTACTGACGCAGCTATTAGCGCCGGAAAAGGATACACAGCATCATGAGCGAAATAGAACGAACAACAGAAGAAAAGGCACAAATGTACAGCGCAATGCTTGGCAGCGTTAGCGTTATCACTAATGCCCTTAGCCCCGCTAATGAGTTTTGCAACGACATGACAGACGAAGAAGTGAAAGAGCGCGTTATGCGTAGCTCCGGTTATCTGTCAGCAGGTGTAGCACTCGACGATTGGGGCAGCGAAGATATGTCCACAATCAATGCTGCTATTACAGCCGCTGAAGCTGCTTAGTTATGGAAGAACAAGCTAAAGTAGCACTAGACGCAGCGGCAGTTACTACAACAGTATCCACTCTTATGGGGTGGTTGCCTGCTGTGGCTGCTATTTTAAGCATTGTATGGACTGTTATAAGGATAGCTGAAACAGATACTATTAAAAACCTTTTCCCTAAAAAAGATGAAGAAGAGTAACTATTATGAGTAAAAAAACTTCTAAGAATAGAAACACTAATAAAGCTCTTAAAGCTTTAAAAAGGAAAAGAGCTTCTTTTAGAGGCGGTGGATATCACAACAGCGAAATGGAAAATGCCTCCATACTAAAAGCTAAAGAGGATCGTCGCAAAGCAGCGGAACTACGAGCGCAGGAAGCCTATGCTAAAAAACAAGAAGATGCAGCTAAAAAGAAAGCTGATGAAGAAAAAAGAAAAGCTGATAAAGATCAAAAAGAAGCCGACGATTTAAAAAATATAAATGATGAACTAGCTAAAGAAGGTCAAACAGGAGATTTTCAAGGGACTCCTCAAGTAATGACTAGAGGTTTAGATGGTACTCTCTATCCTAATCCTGCAGCAGCGGCAGAAGCAGACGCAAAGTTTTTAGCGGCGCAACAGGAGGAAAATAATGATCCTTCTCAAGGAGACCCGGACGAAGGAAACCCGGACGAAGGTGATCCAGAAGAAGAAAGTAATAAACCACTGACTCCTCTTCAAAAAGCTCAAAGAGATGCTGATGGTATTGTTAACTCAGTAATATATGATGCACCTGAAGCAGATGTAGTAGGTGCACCTGTTGATGATACATCTTATCAAACTCAACCTGATAAAATACAAGCAATAAATAAAGAATCTATTACTAAAGCTGAAGCAGGTACAGCAGTAACAGTTGCAGAAGGCACTACAGATACAGCAACTGTTACAGCAGCTAAAGAGCCTGAATACGGTGTTCCTCAAGGGTACAGCTTACAGCAACCTTTTTTAGCAGAACCATCTGATATAGAGGGAGATTTCCGGGGTGCGTCTAGAGCTGCTTCAGGTAGACGGCCTGCTCCAGACGGGCCACCTGCAGGTAAAGTATATGCCTACAATAACAAAACAGGCGAGAGAATTATAATAGATGATCCTAAAAAAGCACCTACTTACTATTCTAAAGACGTTAAAGATTTAGCAGCTACAGAAGCTGCTCAAGGTGAAGTAAGCACATCTCCAGAAGCTACAGACGCAGAACTTTCAGAAAGAGTTAAAACGCCTTTGCGTGATACTGCTGAAGAAAAAGAAGCAATGGCTGTTAAAGCTGCTGAAAGACCTATCACAAGAGATTATGCAGAAGGTGTAATAAGCGACGAAGAATATGTTATACAGAATCCTAATGATCCTGAAGTAAGAGAAAGAGTACTAGAGGTTATTACAGAACAGGAAATTGCAGAGCTTAGAAAGATTGCTCCCGGCAGAGAAATACCTGTAGATGAGATCATGAAAAGGTTTCCTGATATTGCAAAACGTGTTGCTCAAAAAGGTAAATTTGCTTCTAGAGAAGCTCAAGAGTTAGGAGAAGCGCCTACAGAAAGAGCAGCAGAAGCTACTTACCAAGAAATGCAGGATGTAGGTGCAGGCAAAAAAGAAGCTATAGATCCTCTAGGTGAAGCAGGCGTAGCAACTAGAGAAGGTATTACAGGTCAAGCTGTAGAAGCTCCAGATGCTACTACAATGGCTACACAGCAAGCGGGTGTATTAGACAGAGATACATTTGTTACCGAAGATATTTCTGATGCTACTGCTAAAACTACAAACTTAGAAGAATTACCAACCTTTAAAAAGGTAGGACAACGTACAGCAGCTACAGGTGAAGCTGCTCAAAGGATTGCTACTGAGCTAGGTGATGCTCCTTCTGTTGATCTAGAAGGCCGTGAAGCTATTTTAGGTGAGAAAGCTAGAGGTAACGCTGCAAGTATTGACGGCGTACCTACACTAGCAGCTTCTAAAATGCAAGCAGTTACAGGTGAAGAAAGAAAGATGGCTGCTGCTGATATGGCAGAAGTTGTTGCAGAACTTCCTCCTGAGATCACTGCTGCAGTTTCCGAAGACCCTGCAACTGTAGAAGCTCAAATAGACAGTGGAGCAGATCCAAAGGTTAATGCTGCTGTTGCTGCTATGCCTCAAGAAGCTCTTGTATCTGTTCAAATGGAAAACCTTTTAGCAGGTATGGAAGAAGGTAAAACTCCTGCATGGGCTAGACCCGCTGTAGCACAGATAGAGCAGATGATGGCTCAGAGAGGCTTGTCAGCGTCTACTGTAGGCCGCGATGCTTTGTTTAATGCTATTATACAGAGTGCTTTACCAATGGCTCAGAGCAACGCACAGGCTCTTCAGCAACGTGCACAGCAGAATCTTAGTAATGAGCAGCAAGCTAACCTACAAGAGTCTCAGCAGACTATGCAGATTCGTATGCAGAATCTTGCTAATACGCAAACAGCGGCTTCTCAGACAGCTCAAATGGCTCAAGACATGGCCGTTCAGCAAGGTACTTTCCGTCAACAGGCGGTAATGACTGAGGCTCAACAAGGTCAAGAAGCTAGGATGATGACTGCTCAGATGGGTCAGCAGAGAGCGCAGCAAGAGTCTTCACAGCGTCAGCAAGCAGCAGTACAGAATCTAAACGCTTCACAGCAGATAGAGTTAGCTAATCTTCAGGCTTTAAATCAAGCAGAAGGTCAGAACCTTAGTGCAGAACAACAGTCTAAATTAACAGAATATCAGGCTGTAATAAATCGTAACGTAAGACAAGCTGAATTCCAACAAGAAATGGAAAAAGTAAATCTTAGTTCTGATATTCAAGTAGAGCTTTCTAACTTACGAGAAAAGAATCTAGCAGCCAGTGAAACAATGACTGCAGAAAACCAAGAAAGACTTACTCGTCTTAATACTCTTGTAGACTTTAAAAAGACTAATGCTGGTATGGCACAGCAAATGGAGTTATCCAATCTTTCTAATGATCAACAGATGCGTATGGCTGAGTTATCTGACAGAGCTGCAACAGATGCTGCTAACTTTAGTACAGATAACCAGATGGAGCTTGCACGTTTACAGACTTATACTAAGTTCATGTCTGAGAACACTCAGCTACTACAGCAAACAGAGCTTGCTAATTTCAGTATGGAAGAGAAGTTTGCTTTAGCTGATCTAGCTTCTAAGAATCAAGCATCTTCTGAAAACTTAAGTGCCGAACAGCAGGTAGAGCTTGCAAATCTTGATGCTAGGTTAAAGGAGTCTACACTTGAAGCGCAAATGCGTCAACAGGTTATTACTCAAGACTTTAGCCAGAAGCAGCAAATGGAACTTGCAAACCTTGAAGCTCTTAATAGAGCTGATGCTGATAGTATGTCTGCAGAACAGCAGTCTAAGTTAGCTACTTATAATGCTCAAGTAGGTCGTAAGATAAGACAAGCAGAGCTAAATCAAGATATGGAAAAAGCTAATCTTGATGTTAGATTAAAGAGTGAGTTAGCGGAACTATCTGAAAAGAATGCTACTGATAGAGCTAATATGTCCTCTGATCAGCAGATGCGTCTAGCTAATCTAAGTACTCTCGTAGATTTCAAGAAGACTGACGCAGCTATGGCTCAACAGATGGACATGGCTAACATGGGCAACGAGCAGCAGATGGAGCTGGCTAACTTAGCTGAAAGAGCTTCTACGGATGCTGCAAATATGACTGCTGAAAACAGCAGAAGACTTGCAGACCTCCAAACTTTTGCCTCTGTAATGTCTCAGAACGAGCAGCTTGCTCAACAAGCAGACCTTGCAAATCTTTCAATGGAAGAAAAGATTAGATTAGTTAATTTATCTGAGGCTAATAAAGCTGACTCTGAATCTATGTCTGCTGAAAATATTGCAGAGCTTCAAAAGTTTGAGAAGAAGATGGGAGCAGCTACAGTTAATGCTAACTTAGCACAGCAAATGGGATTAGCTAATCTTTCTAACGAGCAACAAGCTAGTATGTTTAATGCTCAGATAGACGCTAATATGGACATGAAGCAGTTTGATGCTAATCAGCAGATTCAACTGGCTAACAGTCAGTTTATGAAGTCAATGACAATAAAGAACCTTGATAACAAACAGCAAGGAGCTATGCAGAATGCTACAGCTTTAGCCGCTATGGATCTTGCTAATGCTGATGCAAGAACTAAAGTGTCTATTGAAAACGCTAGAAACTTTCTAACGATGGATATGGCTAACTTAAGTAATAATCAACAGGCTGTTATATTAGATCAACAATTAAAGCAGCAACAGTTTCTTACGGAGGCTGCAGCTACTAATGCTTCTAGACAGTTTAATGCTACCTCAAAGCAGCAGACAGATCAGTTTATTGCCAGCGTAGGTCAGCAGATGAATCAGTTTAATGCTGCTCAAACTAATGCTATGGGTCAGTTTAATTCAACTGAAAAGAATAGAATGACTGCAATACGTGAAGGTAATGAAATGGAAGTGTCTAGGCTAAATGCACAGCTTACAACTCAGGTAAGCCAGTTCAATTCTCAGATGGATTATAACGCAGAGCAATGGAATGCAGCTAATGCACAAGCAGTAGAACAGTCAAATATTACGTGGCGAAGAGGCGCTAATACTGCAGAAACAGCAGCGCAGAATGCAGCTAATCAGCAGACAGCAGCTTTCTTATTTGATATGGATAAATCAACACAGGCTCAAATGTGGCAGCAGCTTAGAGATCGTTCTACTTTTGATTTTCAAAGAGAGCAATCAGAAAGAGATCGTATGATTAACGTTGCTAATGCTGCTCTGGGTAATGAATCTTTTATGACTGATGACAAATTTAAACTTCAAAGAGCGGAACTATTTAAAATGCTAGATAACGCCGCTGAGTCTGTAACAACAGGGAAGTCTGCAGGAGCATTTAATGTTGATACAGATGGTGATGGCATTATGGATGCTTACTATGATGATAACGAAGATCTTGATATACAGGTTTAAAGGAGATAAGTAAATGGGAATTTTTAGTAAGATATGGAAGGGCGTAAAGAAAACCTTTAAAAAGATTTTTAAACCTATTAAAAAAGTTTTTAAGTCAGTAGGTAAATTCATGAATAAGATCGGTATTGTCGGTCAGATTGCTATGATGTTTATTCCTATACCGGGACTAGGGGCTTTAATGTCGGGCTTAGGTTCAATGGGTACGAAAGCTTTAGGCTGGCTTAGTCAAGCAGGAACAATAGGAGCAGGGGCTGCTAAGGTTATAGGATCAGCTTTTAAATTCGCTAAAGGCATTGCCAAACCTTTTGTAGAAATAAGCAAAGGCGTTACAGGTTTTATAAAAGATGTTAGTAAGTATGTTGTTAATAAAATTCCCGGAGTTACTATAACTAGTGCGCCTTCTAGTATTTTTGGCCCTAAAGGTGCTTGGCAAACTGCATCTGAAACAATTACAAATTCATTTAGCACTTTTAAAGGTGATATGGTTAGTGCAGCTTCTATGGATATTGGTGATTTATTGACTCCAGATATGGATAAAATAATACCTAAAACTGCCCCTATGACTTCTGCAGATGTAGAAGCTACGTACAGTGATGCCTTAGACTTTGGGAAAGCACCTCCTGACTCTGCTATTATTAAAGATTTGAAAAAGTTAGAAGTATTTGAAGCGCCCAAATCTCTGCTGGCTGATACTAATACTGTTACAGCAGCAACAAGTACAGCGCCAGCAACAACTCAGTCTTCTTCTCCTTATGTTGAAAAAGCAGGTGCAAGTGTAGTACAAGAAACTATAGAAGAAGGCTCTGAAGGTTTCTTTAACAAAATGAAGGATAGTATTTTAGACCCCTATAAGAAATTTGCAGGTGATCCTCTTGGTACTACAGGTGAAGCAGCCGCAAACTTTGTTTCTGATCAACTATCTCCTCAAGCACTTTATAATAGGTTTACTACTCCAGACATGCCTGAAGCTGCAAAACGTTTTCAAGGTATGTACATTTCTCCTGAAAGAGCTGCCGATAAATATTCTATGTTTTCACAAATGACGCAGCAGCCTGTATTTGAACAATCTACAGAGTTTGCGGACATGTACAGCATGGGCTTAGGACGAGGAGGTTTAACAGCTATGCCTAACGGCGTTTTGGGTTATGGTGGATCTGACATGTATAGAGAAATGATGGCTAAATTAGGCGTGCCTGCAACAGGTTCCGTCACTGGCTACTAAATAAAAAGGTAAATAATTATGGCAGATGAACAATCTTTAGATGAAGCTTTCTTTAAAGCTGGAACATCTTTTGACAGACCTATACCGGGACAGTCTTTAACAAGTGATCCTGATTCTCCTAAACCCTTTGAAGGGCCTCCTAAGTTTACGGATCGTACTGATGTTCTAGAGCATTACTTTAGTGTTTTTACTGAAGAAAATACTTACGAGGCTATGCTAGATGCTTTAGAGTCTGGACTATCCCTTATGGATCTTACTCAAGTGTTTCTTATGGAAGGCTTTCAAAAAGGATTATTCAACCCTGATATGATGTTAATGGTGGCAGAACCTATTGCATACATGATAGCTGCTTTAGCAGAAAGAGCAAATGTAGATTTTACTGTTATGAATGACGAAGACGAAAGACCTACTGGTAAAGATCAAGAAATGTCTATCATGGATCAGAAAATGAAAACAATTGAAAAACCTGAAATGGATGAAGATTTCCCTTCAGGTCTTTCAGAGAAACTAGATAAAGTAGAAGCGCCTAAGCAGCGTTCATTGTTAGGAGAAAAATAATGGCTAACGGTTTTGGATCATTGGGAAGTGCTTATGCTACTCTAGGGCAAGCTACTACTTCTGAGTATAATAGACGTAAAAAAGAAGAAGAAGATGCGCGTAAAACAGCGAGAAGAGAAGCAAGGCAAGATAGAATGCTTAATTATTTTACAGCTCCTCTTTTACAAAGCGCAGGTAAGGCTCTTACTGAAGGAGTTACAGATTTAATCTCAGGGCCTATAGAAGAAAAATATTCAGAGTTTTTTAATAGTGAATCGTACAGGGCCGCTAAAGTACAAGAAAGACAAGCTAACAGAAGATACGAAGCTGACTCTGCTGTAAATAAACAAGCTTTAAATTACAGTGGGGCAACCTTTGGAAAAGGAGAAGATGCTTACTGGAAAGCTCAACGTAAGCAGAGAAAAATGGCCTCTTTGGTTGCTAAGGACATAAAATATAAAGAAGAGATTGAAAATGGGTATTTGGAAACTTTTTTAAACGAAGATGCTGAAAAAAATTATACTATAGAAAGAGATAGACATAGAGAAAGAATGGAAGCTGGCGATGCATTTAAGGCTAGTGGAACGGTAGATCAAAACTATCTTAATAAAAGAAGCAAAGGTATATTTGATAGGGCTATAGACTTTTTCCAAGGTGACGATGTGGATAAGCAGGACGCTAGAGCATTAGAATTGTATGAAAAATCTCTACAGTCTCGCAGCATGGATGCATATATAAATTTTGACGAAGCTGTTAAAAGCGGTAAAAGTCCTGCTCAAGCTGCAAAAGTTGCTGAAGAACAAGTACCAGCTAAAACTGGTTATTATGATGATTTTACTATTACTACTAGAATAACTGGTACAGACACTAAGGGTAATAAAATAATAAAAGTTCAAAAATCAACCTATAATAGAGGTAGTGAAGCTTGGAAGAATGGTAGAAAGCCTTTAGATACTACTGAGGTTGATACACTTGAAGCTACTCCAGAAAAACTGGCTGAGATGGAAAAAGATTTAGTTCTTAAGGCTAATAGAGAGTTTAACTATACTGCTCAATCAAAGAGGTATTTTACTGCTGAAGCTTATGACAATTTTAAAACCAAAGCAAAAGAGCAAGGCATAGATATTACAGATATAAAAACTATGAAAGAACGTTTAGCTGTTGGTCAGTTGTTTGATACTTTTGATATAGAAGATAATATGAAATCTGTAGCCCTATCTAAACAACGTGCTAAAGAACGTAGGACAGATACTTTAACTAGACTTTTTGAAGATTCTGAACCTTTTAGAGCTGCTTTTGATGCTCATCAGAAAGATCCTTCAGTAGAAAATAGAGCTAATCTAGACAAAGAAATTGAAACTCTTAACGGTTACTACGATGCTGCTCTTTTAAATAAGTCACCTACACCAACTTTACCTACTGCTAAGGATGATGATGATGATGATGAAAAGGTTGATGAATTAATTTATGATCCTGTAACAGGAACTCTTTCTCCGAAATCTTCTTAAAGGACGAATTTAAATATGCCTATAGTTAATTACGGTAACAAAAGAGTTACCTTTCCTGATGATATGTCTCAGGATGAAATAGAAAAAGTAATGAGAGATAATTTTAAAGCTGACCTTGAGCCTGAAAAGCCTATAGCTTTGAAGCAAGAAGAAGAAGAAGAAGAAACTCAACCTACTATGCAAGAAATGGATGATGTTGCAGCCGATAAAGATAAAGCTTCTTTGTTTGATGCTCCTTTTTCTATGTATCCTGCTATGTTTGCAGCAGAAATGATGCGTGACAAGACTCCTGCAGAAAAGGATGACTTAGCAAGAGTAGCTACTACTATTCCTGTTGGAGCCACAAAGCTTGTATATGACGCTATAGACATAGTTCAGTCTCAATTCAGCGAAGAGGAATGGGGAGATGCTCCGTTTTATAATGCTGTAAGAGAGGCAGCAATGGCATCAGGGTTAGATCGTAGAACTGTAAATCGTGTTCTTGATAGCGATGGTAAAATTAAAAAGACTGAAACTAATTTAGGTACTGCTGCTGAAGTAGGTTCTTGGTTAATAGGTACAGCAGGTCTTAAGAAACTAGCAGGAGAAGGAAAAACTTTATTTACAGAGGGACTTAAGCTAACAGGTGCTTCTGCTATAACATCTCAGGTTTTATCTGATCCTTCTTATAATACAGGTAATGTGCTAGAAGATTTTCTAAGCGATACTGAAAACTTTGACAATGGTTATGCTATGGCAGTTTCTCAAGCTTTATCTGCTGATGACGATGATAGCGTAGCAGTAAAACGTTTTAAGCTTCTAGGTGAGGAACCTTTATTTATAGCTTTAGGCTTTACTGGTACTAAAGGTGTAGGAGCAATGGGGTGGGCAGCGCGTAAGAGCAGAGAGCTGTTTAACAAGCCTGTTGCTGAGTTAACTGCTAAAGAGCGTTCTAGGCTTACTGGGTCGTTCTTAGACGATGCAAAAGAACGTATTCAAATATCTAGTGACGCTCCCTTAGAAGTACGTTTAGACGGTGTACAAGAAGAGTTTATACCTATCGAGACTTCTGCTATGGGGCGTATGCAGTCCTTTATAACGCCTACTATTAAAAAGTATTTTACCTCTCAAGGGCAGTTCACAAAGAAAGCTTTTGACGCTTTTAAAGGTTCTGAGATTGCTCAACGTAAATGGTTAGCACGTTCAGAGTTTGTAGGTGCTAGTCTTCAGAGATCTTTAGATGATATAGCAGATGCTACAAGTTCTGCAGAGATGTCTGGTAAAGTTATGGATTCTTTGAACAGCGACACATCTTTTCTAAGTAAGATTAAAACAAGGAAAGGTAAGATAAAAGCTTTTACTGAAAAGTTTAATCTTGATGGGGAAGTAGGCAAACATGCATACGCTGCTAGAGAGCTTATAGACGAACTGTCAGGTAAGCTAGAAAACATAAAGCTGCCTGAAGGTACTAGAGAAGCTATAGGAAATAACATAGGTGCTTACATGCGTAGGTCATACAGAAAGTATGAAGATCCTGATTATGAGCCTACTCCAGAAGTTTATGATAAAGCTTTTCAATACTTTAAACAGTTAAATAAAGGAGATGAGGGAGCGGCTAAACAACAGATTGAAGATATTATAGGTAAGTCTGGCTGGCAGGAAGCTAATGAACATTTTACAAATGTAAGAGCTTTAAACAAAAAAATATTTACTCAGAAGAAAGATGATGAAGATCTTCCTAAAGTAGTACGAGAGCTTTTAGGAGAGATTGAAGATCCTACTGAATCTCTTGTTCTTAGTGTTGCTAAAGCTTCTAAACTTTATGAGAATATGAAGTTTTATTCTACTTTTGAGGAGCTAGGTACTAAAGGGAACTATATCTTCAGCAGAAATAATGTTCCTTTAAGAGGAGATACGGATTTTGAAAAGCAGAAAGATTTTAAAAACTTTGTAAAGATATCAGGAACTAATTCTAATTTAGATGGTAAGTATACTACCAAGCCAATGCATGATGCTTTAATGAAAAGAGAAGAGACTATTAAAATGTTAGCGGACAATCCCGTCTATAAATATTTTTTATCTCTTAAAGGTCTTTCGCAGGCTAACAAAACTGTTTTTAGTTTGTACACACAAGTAAGAAACGTATCTGGTGGTTTTCAATTTGGACTAGCTAATGGTTTAAATCCTGTAGGTGGTTCTGCGGACACGGTTAGAGCTATCTGGGCAGGGGTTCAAAAACAAGGTGATCAGGCTATTGTTGATAAGTACAACGAGTACATGGGTCTTGGTGTTATCAGTACTAGCGTTAAGGTTAATGAGTTTAGAAAGCTATTAAGCGAAGGTTATGAAGGAGCGTCTACAGGTATAATGAACCTTGCCGAGAAAAAGCTTGCTAATTATGGTAAAGCAGCCACACTTGTAGGTAAAGGTTTAGGTAAGACTACTAGAGCTATGGAACACACTTATCTAGCCGTGGATGATTTCTATAAGATTAATGCTTATGAGCAAGAATTAGCTACTTTAAGAAAAGCCAGACCTAATGCTCCTACTGAAGTTATTAAAAATGAAGCTGCAGAAATTGTTAAAAATACTTTTCCTAACTATGACAGAGTTCCTCCGGGAATTAAAGCAATAAGGCAGCTACCGTTTGGTAACTTCATATCTTTTCCTGCTGAGATTGTCCGTACAAGTGCCAACATCGTGAGAAGAGCAGGTAAGGAAATAACGTCTGGTAATGATACATTAAGAAAAAGAGGTCTAGCTAGATTAGCAGGCTTTACAGTTTCAACAGGTTCATGGTCTGGTATAAGTTATGCTGGAGCCTCTTATATGGGATGGACAGATGAACAAAAAGAAGGAGCTGACGTTCTTGTAGAAACACCTTGGTCTAAAGATTCTAATAAGTTGTATATGATGGTAGCTGGTAAAATGGCGTCAGCAGATCTACAGTTCATGGATACTTATCAGGTCGTTAAAGAACCTTTAATGGCTATAGCAAGAGAACTAGAAGAAGGTAAGTTACGCGGTGAAAGCTTAGATGAGCGTATATTAAATGCTTCACAGGCAAGCATAAATCTGTTATTGAAGCCTTACGTTTCTGAGTCAATGCTCACTGAACTGAGCAGTGGGCTGCTATATGCAAGCAAAAGCCCTAGAGGAGTTACTCCGAAAGGAAAAGAGTATTTTAGTGATCGTCAGGATGCGTTAGATTCAGCGTGGGCTATTGCTGTAGACGCTGGCTCTACACTACTGCCCGGATGGGTTGATAGCGGAATGGCAATAAAGGATCTTGTCTTAGATAAACCAATCGGTGGTATAGATAGTCCTGCTTATGTAAACAAGTCAGCTTTGCTTATTAAACATTTAACAGGTATTAACTTTCAAGAGTTTAAACCTGAAGATAATCTTTACTGGGCGGGTAAATCTTTCTTGGGTTCTGTTAGAAACATTCCTTCTATAAAGACAGATTGGGAGAAACCTTCTGAAAGAATATTACAGGAACATTTAAATACTCAAAAAGCTAGGTTTGAAGCTTTCCAAGAGCTTTATAGAAAGTATCAGGCAGGTATTAAGTTCTATGGTGCAGGTAACGCTGATATAGTTACAGATGCTTTTGAAAAAGCAGGTGTTTCTAAGTCAGATATTAATCATATTAAAGAAGGTTTATTTAGACCTACAGCTCTTTCAGAGGACAAAGGTTATGATCTTATCAGAAAATCTAAAACTTTTGATCAAGGAAAAGATGTATACAATAAGCTAAGAATGCAGATTTTTGAGATGGGCTACACTCGTTTAGATCAGCCTTTAAAAGAGCAGCTAGAAGAGCAACGTAAGCGTAAGGACAAAGGAGGCGAAGTATTAGACGTTCCTAGAGTGCCTAAAGAACCTGATCAGCGCATAGATAAGATGACAGGTAGACCTTACAACGAACAAGCAGGCACAGCTTTTACAGACGTAGAAGACAGAGAAGATCCTCTACAGCGTATGGGTTTCGGTTCAGGTAGCTTGGTTAAAAAGAAAGCAAATAGCCCTAAACAAAACTTTATTGAACGACTGCAGTTTGATCAAGGTGGTTACGTTATTAAAAGCGGAGATACCTTATCTGATATAGCACGTAAGAAGCAGACTACAGTGGAAGAGCTTCAAAGACTTAACGATATTAAAGATGTTGATAAGATCTATGCAGGTAAAAAGCTTAAAGTCCCTGAGTATTTAGAACAAGAAGAAGAAGAGCAAGAGGTTGAGACAGTTGATAAGGATGTGCAACAGTTTGAAGATGATGTAGCTGTTGCTGTAGTAGAGAAGGTATTCAGTGCTGAAGATATAGAAACAGAACTGCTTGCAACAAGAGATAGGGCAACGCCAGTTGTTAAGGCTAAGATACCTTCAAAAGTTTCTAAAGACTTTGTACCTGCTAAGAATGTAAAAGCTTCCTCAGATAGTCTTAAAGGAGCAGTTCAAATGTACCCCGGACTTCAAGCTGCGATAAACTCTAAGGATTACATTGTAGGTGTTGCCAAGGATTGGTGGGAAACAAGAGAGGATGTTAACAGAAGATATGAGAAGGGCGAGATAACAGATCTTGAAAGAGGTTTGTGGAACACTGCTGGGCATATCAACACTCTGACTACGCCTGTTGTAGATCTTCTAGGGGCTGTTGCTAGTGGAACTGGTTATGGTTTGATGAAAGCGGCAGAGTCCGTAGGCATTGATGATGAAGTCAGAGAAATAGGTGAGTCTGTTGAAGAAACTGTTATTGATCCTATTACAGAATCGGAAGCTGCTCAAGAGTTATTGAGGTTGATGGAAGAAAACCCCAGAGCTGCTAGAAACATTGAGTCTGTTGCTCAGGTAGTAGGAGCTGTTACGGGGTTAAAAGTTTTTGAAAGAGGCTTCAATAGGATAGCAGAAGGAGTAAGGACTAAGCAGGAAGGGTTCTATGACAAAGGCCGGACTTCTCTAGGTAAAATGTACATCGTCGGTAAAGACTTTGCTAAGAAAGTACCTAGTGCCGCCTTAGACGCTGCTGTTCCTTGGAGAAGTCGTGCTAGAAATAGAGCAGGTGCTTCCACAGTAAAAATAGCAGATGAACTTGATTTAAATTTAACTAATCAAGATCGGTTTGCTTCTATGGCTACTGCTAGGTATATACGTTGGCAGTCGCGTGAAAAGAATTTAGGAATTTTAGATGACCCTAATTCACCTTTTGCATTAGCTAACGAGTATAAGTTCTTAGACTCATGGAATGAGAAGGAAGTACGTACACAGCTATTTGAAGACGTAGCTAGTGGTGGTAATGTAGGGTTGCGTGTTCCTGATAAAATACAGGATCTTGCTTCTGCTCATGTCAAAAAGGTATGGGGAAAAGGTGACAAAGGTATAGATGAATCTAATACAGGTGTTGTTATTAAGCGTCCTGATGGGCCGCAACAGTTAGGCAATGAAGCTTTAGGTGTACAGTTTAAAACTGCTTCTAATCCTATAAAAGCTGTTTTATCAAAAGGCGGTGGGAATTTTAAAAGTTCTAGAACTCAGATGCTTGAATTCTTAAACAATAGAAATCGGAAAACAATAGAAGAAGAAGCTGTTAAAGCTTATAAAGCTGTAAGCACTAAAGGAACTGAAGGATATCTTGTGCCTTCTAAAAGATCTTTTAAGAATCAGACGCAGGCAAAAGCGGCGGCTATTAAAAAGTCTGGTTATAAACCTATGCAGTCTGTAGATGAGATGAGTTCTCAAGACTTTAAAGACTATCTGACTTTTAAAAACATTACGTTTAAAGAAGGGCCTGATGACTTTGTAATCATAGATACCTCTCACGTTTCTAGTGCAAAAGAAATAGGAGGAGTTAACGATTTTATTGCAATAGATACTAAAAAGGGCGATGTCTTTAGTCTGATTTCTGATAAGCATGATATAGGAAAAGATATAGATCCTATAAAAGGAAGATCATTATTAACTGTTCAGCCTATGATAAGCAGGAACTTTAAAACTTTAGAGATCCCAGAGTATAGACCAAGAGATATTGTTGCAGAGCGTACTGCAGCCCGTAAGTTGGCAGAAGAAACTGGAGTTCCTTTAAGGAAAACTCAAGAAGGTTCTTTAGGTTATAACGTTAAGACGGGAGCGCCTAGAGATACTAAGGCTGGTAAAAACACAGCTATAGAATACATGGAAGACGTATTAAGAGATGTATCAACTTCTAAAGATTTCACTGCTAAAGATGTAGCAGACTCTGTAAGAAGAACAAGTATGTTAGGATCTAGTTCAGGAGCTTTTAGAGATACTGCTGAAGAAGAAGTTGATGTATATAAGAATAAAGAAACATTACTAAGTCTATTAAGGAATACATTAGATGATAAAGAAAGGACATTAGCAAGTGCAATATAAATATTTTAGCACAGATGAACTTAAATGTCAACACTGTGGCGCTGAAGGAATGAATGATAGCTTTATGGTTAAGGTAGAAGCCTTACGAGAAGAGTTAAGATTTCCTTTTGTTGTTACTTCTGGTTACCGTTGCAAGGATCATCCGATAGAAGTTAAAAAAAGTAAGCCGGGATCACATCCTTCTGGTAGAGCTATAGATATTGCTGTCAAAGGTGAAGCAGCTTACAAGCTTTTAGATGCTGCTATCAGAATAGGAATGACAGGTATTGGTGTTAATCAAAAAGGCGCTACTAGATTTATACACTTAGATGATCTTGAGTGGGAAAGTGGCAGACCGCGACCTTGGATATGGAGTTATTAGATGACTATTTTAAACGCTCTTATAGGGCCTGTCACAGGGCTGCTAGATAAGTTTATAGAGGACAAGGATCAGAAGGCTGCGTTAGCGCATGAAGTCGCTACAATGGCTCAGAATCATGCTCAAGAGCTTGCTAAGGGTCAGCTTGAGGTTAACAAAGTAGAAGCAGCACACAATTCATTATTTGTAGCAGGATGGAGACCTTTCATAGGTTGGACTTGTGGCTTAGGTATGTTTGGTAACTTTATAACCATCCCTTTTAGCAACTTTGTTCTGGCTCTTCTTGAGTACAATATCGTAATACCTTTAGTTCCTTTAGAAACTATGATGCCTGTACTAATGGGGATGCTTGGGCTAGGTGCTATGAGAACTTACGAGAAAAAGAATTCAGTGCATAGGGATAAATGATGACAGCTATGGAGTTTGTAAATTCTACTTGGCCTATTTTCATGGGTTTTATTACTTTAGTTATAGTCTTAGCTAAGATGCACGGTGATATAGAAACCATCAAAGAGAAAGTAAAAGTACTCTTTGAACTTTGGAATAAGAAAGAATGAGGTAACTATGGCAAAGAAGAAATCTACTGTTAACAAGGCAGGTAATTATACTAAGCCTACTATGCGTAAGAATCTTTTTAACAAGATTAAAGCAGGATCAAAAGGTGGTAAAGCAGGTCAATGGTCAGCACGTAAAGCGCAGATGCTTGCTAAAGAATATAAAGCTAAAGGTGGAGGGTACAAGTAATGGCGCTTAAAAAGTCTCAGAAGTCTTTAAAGAAGTGGACAAAGCAGAAGTGGGGTACTAAGTCAGGTAAGCCATCTACTCAAGGGCCTAAAGCAACAGGAGAAAGGTACTTACCTAAGAAGGCTAGAGACGCTCTCAGCTCTTCTGAGTATGCTAATACAACCGCTAAGAAGCGTAAGGATACAAAGGCAGGCAAGCAGCACAGTCCGCAACCTAAGAAGACTGCAGCTAAGACTAGAAAGTATAGAAAAACGTGAAGGTTTTAACAGTATCTTTATTATTATTAATTATGATTTGGTTAGATAAAAAAGAAGAGGAATATTTAAATGGCAAAACCTAGGAAAGGTAAAGCAAAGGTAAAGGTAACAGCATCCGGTAAGAAGGTAAGCTACGGACAGGCGGGTAAAGCTAAAGGCGGTGGTGCTAGAGTTAAGCCCGGAACCTCTAAAGGCGACAGCTACTGTGCAAGAAGCTTAGGCATCAAGAAGAGACTACCTAAGAAGAAGCAGAACGATCCTAATACTCCCAACAACTTATCACGTAAGCGTTGGAAGTGTTCGGGGGCTAAGTCAAAGAAGTAAATTACTTTACTATCTTTATATCTAGTCTCTCTGCTTTTAAAACTTTAAGAGAAGTATCTATTACAAAGTCTGAGTGCTTCTTTAGAATCTCTGTAACCACATTTATATTCTCTTCGGCTAACTCCATTGCAGCTAATGCTGTTATAATCTCAGAGTTAATACGCATGACAGTAGATAGTTTTGTTTCTGGTTCTGCTGTAAAAAATAATTCTTCCATTTTATAATGCCTGTAGTTGTTTTTCTAAGTAAAGGTGTAAAGGGTCAAGTTTTAAATGACCCTCGCGTAGTATAGTTCTAATATAATTCTGCGTATAAGGGTCTGCAAAAACCTTCTTTATCTGATCTTCAGGAAAGAAACTAAGCTCTGTATTTATTAACCCTCGCTCATCTATAAGGACTTTAAAGGAGATTAGATTACCTTCCTTCATATCTCGCACACTCCTGCAACACATGCTAAGGTCTGTGCACCTTCAGTGTTATCATCTAGCTCTTCTATATCCCACTCAAAATCTTTAGGAAGTTCCTTAATTTGTTTCATATAATTTGCTTTGTCTATTTTCTGATACGGTGCTTGCTTATACACATGCTCCGCTTCAGGTAGAAAGCTGATACCGCTAACGCTGTCAAAGTTTTCCCATATCCACTGACATACAGAGTAGAAGTTATCATCGTTATAGTAGCAAGTCATTGAAGGCTTATGCTCACACCAACTATCTTGATAAACTTTCCACAGCTTTAACTGTTCCATAGCACCCATGCTTTCAACTGTAACAGCTTTATTAGGTGCTTTCTGCGGGAAGCTAAACACCCAGTTAGAAACATTCATTACATCTTCTTCATGAGGAAAGCCTGCCTCTATCATAGCCGTAGCAAGAGGGTCTTTCTTATCGGCTCTTACAGTTCTAATATAATATTCGCTGAACCTTGGGTGTATTCCACTAGCACTATCTGTCAATTGAGACACTGTACCAGACGGCTTCACGCACGTTATGGCGGCTGATTGGTTGACCCCTAACCTAGATGCCCACTCTTTGTTTGTGTCCACTGCAACGTCTCTGAGGGCTTCTAAGAGCGTTCCTAGGGCTGCTTCACCCGTAGATCCATTAGTGAGCTTGCAGTCCATGATACCCGTCATAGAAACCCCTAACAAAGCCTCTTCTTCTGTATTCCTTTTCCAGATATTACGCAGGTATCTAAAGTCAGTCATTGTTGATTGAAGAGTACCTAGTATTGTAGCGAGTCTTACCTTTTCTTTTAAAGTTTCAGCAGTATCATCATCTCTTACTACAACCTCAGAGAGATTACAGAACTGATAAGGTCGTAGAATGATCTCTGAACAAGGATTAGTACCAAACTTATGTGTAGCATCGCGTCTCTCGTTACGTGCTGCAACCTTTTGAGCTGCAATACGGCTAAAGATTCCACGTTCTCCAGACTTAGAATCGTATAGTCTCTTCATTTCAGAAGAGTATGTATCAAAGTCAGGCTTCTCAGAGTAGACAGCACTATTATTAGCTAAGGCTCTTTGACCGTTGCCTAAGTACCACTCACCGTTCTTAGCGTTAGCCATGCGATTATCAGTAACGTTACTTAAACTAATAAGGGCTGATCTACGCACACCGCCTACAACAACAATGTCTGCAATCTTACATACTAAGTCATGACATTCTAATGAAGTAAGCTTACGTCCTGCTGCAGATTTAAACATTTCAACAGCAAAATTAAATAGTTCTGCTAAAGGTTGTGGGCCACTTGCTCTACCGCCAAAGGTCTTTAACCTAGCACCAGCCGGACGTATTCTAGTGAGGTCACACTTAGGAATCTTACCTGCGTAAAGAAGACTTATTAGTTCTCTGAAAGCACTTGCCCATCCAACCTTACTATCTGATACAACAACAGTAGAGTCAGTATCGTGAAAGCTGTCAGCTACTTCAGGAAGTTTATTAACGTAGTCACGTTCAACGCTAAAGCCTACGCCTGTACCGCACAGAAGGATGTACATAAGCTCATCAAAGGAGCGAGGGCTGTCAATAGGAAGGTAAGAGCAGTTGAATCCTGCTACGTTGTCGCGGTGTAAGGCTGCTCCTGCTGTCATCATGCAGCGCATAGAAGGCATTACTTTTTGATCTGCTATACCGTTGAAAAGTTCTACTGCTTCTTCGTCGTTGATCTGACCGCGTTCAACAAAGAAAGATAGATAGCGGTTGATTGTTTCTCCCCATTCTTCTCTTCGCTTTTCATCATCTATGTAACGTGCGTATCTACTCTTGTGTATGTATTGTTGGTACTGATCCATTATCTAATAACTCCTCGTTTGCGTCCTGTTTCCTTAGTTCTTCTAAGCGAATGTTTTTAAAGTTCTTGTTATCTTTTGTTACCTTACCTTTTACTTTTCTATTGTATCTGGTTCTTCTTTCAGTCTTTCTATCTACGTAATTGTTATCCATCTTCATCAGCTTCTAAAGTTTTAAGCAGTCTCTCCTCGTACCAAGCTGCCTTCTTTAGATCCTCCGTTCCGTTCTTATAAGGATATCTCCAACGATACTTAAGACTGTTACCCCGTAAATATCCGATGAACTCTTCTTTAGTTAACATAGCTTCTATACCGTCTATGCACTCAATGTCACCGCTGTTGTAATGTTCTGGTTTAGCTACGACATCCCACTGTGGGCTAGTACTCTGCTGTATGCTGTCCCAATCTGCAGGCGTTGCATCATCTAAAGCGAGCCATCTCTTAGTCTTTTGTTTCACTTTCACTCCTCCATTCTTCTGGTAATGTATCAACAGTAAACCATCTAAAGCCGTTATCAGATGCCCATTCTCCGTGGCTTCTCTTAGTACCGTCTTTGCGTCTCTTTGCTTGAGGCATAGGCGCTGATGAATTTGCAAATAAGAATACCAGTTCTGTGCTGCTAGGTAAAGCTTTTTGAATCCATATGTATTTAGTAAACTCAGCGTAGTCCCAGAATCTACCTTTGGCTTCAATGATAATCTTCTTGCGCCCTATCCTTTTAGTAAAGTCAGGATGATAGTTGTGTTCTATAACATAAGGAACCTTACCATCGTGGTGTATCCAATCTTGTAGTACTGTATCGTGTAAAGTCTTTTCCCATTTAGAGTCGTATCCTTTGGGCTTACCTTTTTCTATAGGTCTTCTTTGTCTAGGCTTTCTTTTCATTAGTGTATAACACCTTCTCTTTTTATAACTTCTAGCTCTAATAAAATTAGAAGTTGTTGGATTAATTCAGTAGGCACTTGTTCCATGCTACCGTTACTTGTAATAAAGAATCTAGCAAGCTCTATTATAGTAAGCTCTGGTTCACTATCTATATCAGGAATAGATTCTAAGATCGTTGTGTACTCCTTACACGCTGTTCTATATCCTGCATCGTGATATCATTTAAATCTTTACCTCTGCGTACTAAGATCTTAATGATTCTCTTTGCACCTTTAAAAGAGTAAGGGACTGAGTAAGCTACTCCGTTTCTGTAAGCGCAGGGGTTGTCGCGTGGTATATTCTTTGAGGTTACTGTGTCTGCTTCTGACTCAGGTATCATGCTCTTGAGCCATTCAACAGCAATCTCTGCAGCTTTATTGTTTATTCTTTTAGATAGTCTTCTGTTCATAAAGGTATCTCCATAACCTTTGGCGTAGCTATAACGCGAGTAAAGTATTTGACTCCGTTTGAATATTTAAAAGCTCTAAGTCCGTTACCGTTGTTAGAATCTTTCCAACACTTAGCTTTGTGAGGGCAGTATACGCAGCCTGTCGCTAGTCTAAGGTTGCCTTTCTTTCCCTCCGGTACAGGAGGATAGCATATGGCAGGAGGTTCGTCTACTTCTAAGGACTCTTTGATATTGTTTATCTTAGTTCTTATATTAGGTTTAGATAAGTTTCCCGGTCTAAATAAACATATCTCTCCTGACTCTTTGTTGATAGCAAAGAAGCCTCCATCTTCTGTACCTTCTGCTTCTTCGTAGCCTGCAAGCTGCGCCATATAACCAAAAGGATCATCGTCTACTAAAGTTCCTTCGGAGAACTTCTTAAAGGAGAAGTTTGATGCAGTCTTAATATCAACAACCTCACCATCAATCTTACAATCCATGTGTCCTTTGATGCCGTCAACCTCTACTTCCTTTTGCATGGCAGTTACTTTATGTCCTGACAGCTTAATAAGAAGTATAGCTATCTGCTCAAGTAGATGACCGTACAGAAACTTAATAAAGTTAGAAGGGTGCATGTCTTTTTCTGAAGAGCCAGAGTCTGTGTCCTTCATGTCATACCATACGCGGCGTAAAGGTCTTCCTACATTAGACATACGTATAGTCTTTGACTGCAGGTGAGGCGTTGACCAACCTTCAAGAGCGTCTTTCATATTATATAGAAAGTCTTCCATCAGCTCTTCTGATATGTCTATGCCCTTGTCGCTGTTAAGACCATCAAGTACTTCATAGATGTCGGGTATTAATGTTTCTAATGTTTTCATTTGCGATGCCTCACGAATCTACACTTGCGTGTAATTGAATTGTAGTGAAGGTACTGAACGCCTAACTGCTTTTGCAGTGGGGTCTTAGCTGAAAGCCTACCGTCTTTGTAAGACTTAACATCTATAAGGGTAACCTTTCCTTCTGGATCTAATGCTACTATATCTATAGGGCCTGTGCAACCACAGTTCTTGAATACGTGATAGCCGTTGTCCCATAACCATGTAATAGCATAGTGTTCTGCTAAGTCTCCTACTCTGTTTGGATCGTGTTTAGGTTTAGTATCTGTTATCTTAATTGGTTTCATCTTTAAAGTCCTCAAATAATTCTATTTGTGTTGGCCCTACTTCCTGTTCTTCACCTTCTGTTAATTTATAATAATCCTCGTGCCTATCGGTTTTCTCTCTATGACAGTTTGCACAAAGAACAATGCAGTTTTCTAATTCTTTCATTATTTTTTCCCAGCTATATCTGCATCCCTTAGACATGCTGAAGTTCTTCTTTGTCCTATCTATATGATCTAAGTCAAGAGCATGTGATGCTTTATTATAACCGCAAACACTGCAACCTTTATCTAGTTTATATTTCTGTATAAATATGCGTTTCTCTTTTCGGTTAGGGCGATCATTAATATATTTCTCTCTTCGGTTATGGCGCTCATCAGTGTGTTTCACTCCAACTATCTCCTACTTTGTACTCCCCGTCAAGAGGACAGTTAAGCTTTAGAACTTTGCCAGCTTCCACGATTGCTTCTACGCCAAGCCTACCAACTTCTTCTGCTTGATCTTGTCTTACTTCTATCTGCCATTCGTCATGGACGTTGGCAACAAAGTGAGCGTCTAGGTGGGCTATCTTCTTGTTTAAGATAACAAGAGCTTGTTTCATCATGATGGCTCCTGCACCCTGTAACAATGTATTAAGTGCGCTGTGTTCGCTACGCACTGTCAGCTTCCTGCCATCAAGACCTTTTAAGAATCCTTTCTTTTCTGTTGCTCTGATAACTTTATGTCTAAGAGTTGTAAATGATGGGAGATTATCAAAGAACGATCTTCTAAGGTTTTCGCCAGTTCTCCTACCTCCTCCCGCCACGCTTCCAAGCTTCTCATCTCCTGCTCCGTATAAGAGTGCATAGATGAAAGTCTTAGCCTGATCTCTTGATTTAAGTCCAGCAAGTTTTTGATTAGTGGTGTGTATATCTCCGTTAAGGATTTCATTAGTGTATGCCTCATCATTCATATAGTGAGCAAGCATCCGCAACTCAAGACCACTAGCGTCAATGCCTACAAGTTTACAGCCTTTAGGTACTGTCCAACAGGAGCGACACTCTTCTCCGTACTCAGACTTAAGGCTAGGTACTTGAGCCATGTTAGGATCACGATGTGTCATGCGTCCTGTGATAGTACCATTAGGTATCACGTATCCATGAACACGGCTATCGTCTTCTACCTTTTCAAGCCATGACTTAATCTGTCCTTCTCTCTTTTGAAGCAGGAAGAACTCTTTGATAAGCTCTGCTTGAGGTATGTTTTTTATTTTACTTAAGGTCTTCTCGTTAACAACTGGTCTACCTGTGACTGTATGCTCGTCAGGCTTCCAACCAAAGTCAATAAGGTATTCTCCAATCTGCTTACGGGAGCTTAAGTTAAGATCAATGGTCGTTGTCCTTGTAATGTGCAGTGGGACAGCATAATTCTTTTCAGAGAATAAAGCATACTCTTCCTCTGTTAATCTAACACCAGAGTATTTCTCTGCCTCTACCATAGTGTCAAACTTCTGCTTAAGGATATAAGCTTCTTCTCTGTCAGCTATTTTAGAGATAGCACCAGTACTAGTATAACGAGGATACAGTTTAAGCTTTACTATCTTAGGAAGAAAGACTTCTCTAGTCTCTCTGTCTAATGCAGTCATGCGTTCTCTTATCTGAGCTAACAGCATCTCTGCTTTAGGCCCGTCAAAGAAGAAGCCGCGAGCCTCTTGATCCTTCATTATAGCTGCTACCTGATGCTCAATGTCTACGGACAGTGGCGAGAATCCTCTACTCTGTTCACGTAGTTCAAAGTATACAGCAGTATTTAATTCAACATCTCTTACACAGTAGTCCAACATCTCAGCCGTGTAAGCGTCAAACTCTTTGAAGTCAAGCTTATTAAATCCAAGAGTATGTCCCCATTGATTAAGACTATGACCACCATCTCTTACAGGGTTAAAGAGTCTAGATAATACAAGAGTATCTATAATCTTTTTATCCTTAGAGAAGTCAGGTTTATTCATCAGCCTTTGTACTACAGGGATGTCGAATCCTATTATGTTATGGCCTACTAAAGAGTCAGCAGAATCAAGAAGATTGTAACCTTCCTGTAACTGATCAGGGCCGTAGGTATATATTACTTTAGTGTCTACATCTTGAGCGACAATACACCATATCTTAGTAGCATCAAGACCGTCTGTCTCTATGTCAAATACTAATCTACTCATCATTCAAATCCTAGTACGACTTCTTCTTCGCTGTTGTTTGATACGTCATCTGTTTCAATCTCTGCGAGCCTACCTGTTTCATTATCAAAAAGCAAGTGACTAGCTACACCAACGTCACCAGTGTAACGAGACTTCAACACCCTTATTCTAGTGGTAGAAGATTCTACAGGGTCATCAGATTGTTGGTTACGTTCAAGACTAATAACAGAATCGGATAACTGAGCGATGCTTTGGCTGCCTCTAAGGTGGCTTAAGCCTGTCTCAATACCGTTCTCGTGTCCTTTGTTACCGTCAATCCTACGCAAGTGTGATACTAATATAAGACCTGCGCCTGTCTCTTCTACGAGGGTTCTTAAGCGGTGCATGATTGCATCAATTGATCTGCGTTCATCACCTTCTAAGCTAGTAGATACAAGCATATGCAAGTGGTCTACTACAACCCATTTACATTCACAGCCTACTATCATAAAGCGTAGCTTACTGAAGATAGAATCAATGTCATTGGCTCCGTGATGTGCGTGTACCCATACTCTGTTTCTGTTCTCGCCATCGTATAGTACATCAAAGAATCCATCTAACTCTTCGTCAGTATACTGCTCTCTGATTCTGTCGATGTGTAGTTTAGCATTGGCCTCAATAGAAAGGATGCCGTCAATGGTTCGCCTCCAATCTTCTTCAAGAGCAATGATACCTACGTTATCGGTAGTATGCTTTACTAGCCAGTGTTCTAGTTCCCGCGTTACACTGGTCTTACCTAAACCTGTACCACCTGTAAGTGTTACAAGCTCTCCCTGTCGTAGTCCTTCTAGCTTCTCGTTAAGACCTTGCCAAGGGTAAGGGATAGAAGGTTTCTTTTCTCTGTTCTTATACTTCTCACGGTTGTCTGAAACATTTAAAACTCCAGAAGGAGTATAAGTCTTTGCGTCCCAGAAGCATTGAACAAATACAGAGTGCTTGTTATCTCTTAGTAAATCATTAGGATCTTTATAACCTTCTGGCAGGGTAACAATCTTTGCTTTGCTAGGACGCAGAAGTCTAGCTACTCTACGCGCAGCTTCCTTTCCGGGCTTGTCCATGTCAAAAGCAATGACTACGTTTTCAAAGCTTTCAAGATATTCTAAGTTATCTTTTACATCTCTCTCTGCAGTGCTTGCAGATTTAATACTAACTACGGGCCATTTAGAACCAAGGAGTTCATATGCTGCCATAGCGTCACACTCTCCTTCAGTAATTGTTATATACTTACCGCCCTCTTTGAAGAGCTGCATTCCAAATAGACCTGCCCTGTTGTTTCTTCCCTGCCAAGAAAAACCTTTGGAGGAAACGAATCTAACTTTCTGTGCTACTTCTCCTTCGCTGTCGTGGTAAGGGTAGATGTGTTTGTGAGTTTCACCGTTGATGTCAAATGTTACTTTAACACCGTACTTCTTGGCGGTTTCCATTGTGATTGATCTATCCTTTAAGGCTGCGTACTGCCCTTCCTTTGCAAAGGATGCGGGGTCGTTCTTGATGTTGTTGTTGTTAACTATTGGCATTGTATTTTCCGTTGGTTTCTCATAGTTCCTTGTGTACTCATTGCAACTAAAACAACGTGCACTCCCATCATAGTTGATACAGAGTGCATCGCTGCTGCCGCAATCAGAGCAAGGAAGGTGGGTTTCTTTAAACGCCATCCTCTTTAGTCCTCTTCTAGTTGAGCTACCTCTTCTTCTTCAATTAAAGCCTCTTCATCTAGATTGTCCATGATAGCAGCGTTATAAGCTGTTGCCGCTGCTTGAAGAACATCTATCCTTTGAGTAAGGCCCTGTACTTCGGTCTGTATTTGAGCCAAATAATTGAACGCAGTCTTTGCCGTGTCATTCAGCTTTATTACATCGTACAAACCGTCATCGGTTTTAAAAGTATATTGTGCCATTTAAAATGCAATCTCCTCTTCTGTGAATGGTGTTGCTGCTTCGCCTACTTCTACCAAGTCAATGACTTGAACAGCGTTTAGCAGTGGTCGTTTGAACTTGCCTTTGTAATATACCATTGGCGCCCATTGTACAGCTACCGTTGAGCCATTACCTATCAGCCCAGAGAAACTGTTCTTGTCACCGTCAACTACAATAGGTGGCTTATTAATAGAGCCATTACTATTTGCATGATACTTATAAAAAGTAATCACGTTGTCTTCAGTATACTTAGACTTACCTGCAGGCTTTAGTCCTACGTTAAACCCTGCACGTTGGAAGCGTTCAAAGTCTTCCTCTGATACAGCTAGATTTAACTCCCAACCAAACTTACCGGAGCCTTCTTGCTGCTTCTCAGAGTAGTCAGGTATAGGCTGTTCTCCCACGTGAGCGTAGTAGCAAGTGCCGCGTATGATTTGGGGAATCCCATCAATCATCTTCATTAATTGTATCTCCTTGGTTTGTGATAAATTGTTCGTACAGTTCGTAGGCATCTTCTGAGATACCTTCTCCAAAGCTTATGACATAAGTACCATCCTCCTCAATGGTGTGTAACTTGGTTGCTATTTTATCTGAATATAAAAGACCCTCGTGCTTTATTTTAAAAGCAAAGAAATCTTTTTGAGAGACTCTTATGGTTCTGTTCACGCCTTACCTCCTGCGATTATTATTTCATTTAAGAACTCAGGGAAGAGGCTGATCATATCATCTTCTGACGCAAATAGATACCCTTTTGTTTCCATACAACGCTCTTTTATGAAAGAAAAGAAGCTGTTCTTTACTATGTTCTCAGGTAGTTCTGTCCCTAAAGACATAACAAACATTCTAGACCAGACATCGTCGAAAGACATATAGAAGTCTTCCATACCTTCAACCCATCCTTCTTCGTTAGTGTTACTCATTAGTCTTCCTCCTCGCCTATCATATCTATTTTTAATTTAGCATCGTCACCCCAACAGTATACCCTTACCTCGTGACCATCTTTATCTTTTATTATAATGTCCCAAGAGTCTTGTGATTGTCCTACTCCATCTTCTCCTGCTTTACATTTCTTAATGCTGATCGTGTTTGTGTTATGTACAAATAGATTACTTGTTATTGACATAGTGCGCTCCAAGAATGTTTAAGTTCTTCACGTTGTTTAATTTCTTGATCAATCATATTGGCTACCCATTGACATTCTAATTGAGCATCAGAGGCAGCTCTTAGTTTAACTACTCTAGCAAAGGCAACCAGTGATCCTGTCCATATCCATTCAGTCATCATGGATTGAGGAAGAACCATGCGCGCCTGCTCCGGTGCTACTCCTGTTGCTATCATGTTATCAAAGACAGCAGCCGCTTGAAGCATAAGGTCTTTATATCTTTCGTCAAACCTTTCTGCTATTCTGCCAGTAAACACTTCATCAGATGATCCCTGCTTCTTATCATCTGCTCTCATGCGCCACGCTTCAGGATTATGAAACTGAGGCTCACTGTCAACGTATCGTCTGCTTACTTCATTCCAGACCATTCCAATTTGATGCTTGACTAACTGCCTTGCTGCAAATACAGGAGCTTTAATTCTAAACTGTAATTGCACATGAGCAAAGGGAGTCCAGTGATCGTGCTTCGCTAAGTAGTTTATAAGACCTTTGTCCTTATCTTTAAAGGTCTCAGACACATTACTAAAGGAAACTCTCGCACTATTTACAACAGTTAGATCACTACCCATTGTATCTATTAGTTCAACTTTAATACCCAATGTGCTGCTCCTACAGGTAAGGCGATAGAAAGTAATAGTACTATAAATATAAATAAAAGTACAACCTTCTTTTCTTTTTTTGTAATATAACCTGAAGCTATATCGTTAAAGAATCCTTCAGTTGCTGACTTGATTCTAGCGTATGTACGTTTTGCTTTGACTATTAATGAATTCATTAGCTTCTTCCTCCGGTAATAAGTATCTTAAGATTTCATGAAAGCTGATGACAGTAGGTATGTCCTGCTGCCACTGGCTCTTTTGTCTAGGTAGTTGACTACTACTATCATAGCCTTCCATTGTTTCAAGTAAAGTAATATAAGATTCTTTGATGTAGTTAACACCAATCCTTTCTGCAGTGTCCCAATCTATGCTGACGTTCATTCTTCTTTCTCCTCTATTAAGATGTCTATTACCATTCCCGTGAGAAACCTGCGCTGATGAGTCTCAATTCTTCCCCACTTATACGCGCACCAATACAGGAATGTACTCTCTCGCAATTCTTACGAGCCTTTTCACCCGACCGGCGTAGACTATTGAAGTCCTCTTCCATCTTATTTAGCTCAATGAAGATTTCGTCAAGTGTATCGTTGTCCTCCTCTTTCCGAAAGTTATAGTTGCTGCCGATGACTTCATTATTAATTATAGACAGTGACAGGACGGCAGAGCGTAATGCTTTTCGCGCTGTCTTCATTTCTTTCAATAGTTCTTTTTCTGAGTAATTTCTCATTCTTCTTTCTCCTCTTTTTTAAAACGCTCTATAATTTGTTCACTTTCAGACTCTGACACTTCCAGTAATAACACATCTTGTATTTGCATAGTCGCAGGTGGCAGTTTGTTTATCCTCTTATCTGACCCATATAGAACTGCATGTGCTACCTGCTTCCACCAGTTACGTGTTTTGTGTTTAGTCATTCTTCCTCCTCCTCCTCAGATTAGGACAGGGCTTTCTATTAGATGCCTAACTGGTACATAGGCTTTCTATTAGATGCCTTCGTCCTCGTCCTTATGATAAAACTCTGGCTCCATTGTAACACCTTCAAGCCCTAAATCTTCTCCTGCTTTTCGCAGTATCGCAGCTATCTCATCAGCCCAATCACAATCATCTTCAAGGAAGTATTCTTCCCAGTGTTTAAGCGCACCCGCTAGACCTGAAAGCATCGGTAAAGATTGTACCTCTTTAAGAATCTTCTGAGCTTCAAACTCTGAAAGTCCTTTATGGAAGTCACGTAATATAGGTTCGTCAGAGTAAGGTCTGTTATGTTGAAAGACAAATAACTCTAATCCTCTATGGTCTCTGTTTATGTAGCCCCATTCTTTCTCTATAAGTAACGCCTCGTAACCGTTATTATATACGTACCTTCTGTCTGTTCTACCTCTTATTCCTATCTCAGTTTCAACTAGCATAAGTTTACGAACTCCTCCTTCTTATCTATCATAGCCATGATGGTATCTCCCTTTTAGTCCATCTCATATCAATCTCATTACGTCTCATCTTATAGTAATTGTGGTATGCTTGTACAGTATTATCTTCCTCTCTGCATTCATCGTACATACACTGCGGAGGAGTTGTCCATTTTACGTTCTTAGGTATTGCATCAGGAACAACAGCCAAAGGTTCTATCAGTCTAGATGTGGCATGAATGCGTCCGTATCTGTGGGTGTACTCTTTTAAAAGTTCACACATCAACTCATAACCCCACTTGTATTGCTTCTCTCCTGACCTTACCCATACAGCAGAAGGGTGGTTCTTGTGAGTAGACTTATACACTCTAGGTGCTAAGTCTGACTCTAATATATGGTGTGCGGTAGAGAGAAGCTGCGCCTGCTCCAAGATCATTTTAACTACATGCTTGTCACAATGATCCTGAGCTGCCTTCTCCGGTGATGTATTTAAAAAGAATATGTTCATGCTGCTAACCTCGTTGCTATTGCACCCCGTACAGCTTCCTGCCTACGTACAGTGGTAGCAAGTTCATTGTTAACATTAGTCTTGCGGCCTGCAGGAGCATGCGTTGACCAATGTGTAAGCGCATTGTATACGGCCCACTCATTAGAACCTAGAACCTTTTGCTCATTGGTAGTGTATTGATTCCAAATGTACATCAAGCTGCGATTAGTAAAGACTCGCTTGTCTGACAACAGCTCTAGCATTGAAAGCTCTGGACTAGCCGCAACAATCTTACATCCTGCAGCAGCGGCAAAGGTTTCAAAGGCTTGGCGGTTTGTAACGGACTGATCTTTCCAACGTGACCAACGCTCGCCTTCTAAGTGGAAGTGTTGAATGGCTGCGACCATCTTACGTCTAGCGTGATCAGGGTTGATGCTAGGCGTATGCTTTGCTTTGAACATACAGATGTCGCTTACGTGTACTTGCAAGTTAAGACAAGCCATGCGTACCGCTCCGGCTCTAACAGTAAAGCTCCAAGCACCATCGTGAGAGTTATAAAACAATATCTGAAACTGAGTTTCGTCACCGTTTCCAAGATCAACGATGTAGTCTGGAAAAGTATACTTGATGGTCATCTTAGAACCATTAGGCGCAAGCTGAACTTCTCTTGTTACATTTTTCAATGATATACCTGACTGAAGTAACAAGGACTCTGACATCCTTAACACATCTGCAGGTTGATTGTTTTCAAAAGTAAAACCATTCTTTACAACGTTAATAACCTCATCACTTGTTGTAGTTGTTATAACTTTTCTATTAGGATCAGTAACAAGATCACCTGCATGGTTAACAAACCTTAACGGGCTGCTTGTTATTACAGGTAGTTCTCCTACGTCAGGTAACATATCAATGTGGCGTTGTTGGTTGTTGAGTTGAATAATGTTATTCATTTTTTATAAACTTCCTTTTTAGTTTAAGTTAATAAGTTTTCAAAAACACTTTAATATATGTGAATTAGGGTAGCATAGATTCTGGTGATAGTCAAGTATCACGTAAAACTATTTAATATCTATTCATCAAACTAGCATTTGATAGATAGAATTCTGTTCTTTCTGCAACAGAAGAGTCGTGCCATGATCTATCATCGTTTGAGATATCTTTTACATTTGTCCTCCAAGTAGTAGCGTTGTAGATATCAATCTCTTTTCTAAGTAGTTCAAGTATCTCTTGCAGTGTTAGTTCAGTTTCTGTTTTCATTGTGGTGCACTCCTTTTAGTCCATTGCATCTGTGCTGCTAACTGTGGGTCATCGTGTGTGTAAAATAGATTCATTAGTATCCTCCGGTTAGTTTTATTGTTAGATCATCGGTGTAGGACTCAAAATAAGCCCCTGCTTTCATTAGACTTAGAACTACTTTTAAAAATGTCTCTAGGTCTTCACACTGTATATGATAGTGTCCCCCCATTGTTACTCTCCTGTTTATGATTCATAACTGAAATAGATTCTTTTGTATTCTTCGCCGCCTTCGCGCATGATGCCTTCAAGGTACTTCCTGTTCCTGCTACCTCTATCGTATACGTGAGGATCTTCTGTCCTCTCATAGTACCAATCGTGACGGTCGCAAAGTATTTTAAATTCAATAAGTGTTTTCATAAGTCTTTAGTATCCTTTTTTCTTTCGTCGGTTTAGTTCCATTGCAGCATACAGGATCTCATCCTGATACTGTCCTGCTTTAGGGTTGTCCGGCATCGCTTCTAAAGCCCGTTGACAGTCCCATATAACATACTTTAAAGAGTCCTGTGGCGCAGTCCTGAACCGTTTCATGGTTTGCTTGTGCCAATTTCCTGTGCCTTCTTTGGAGTATAACATTACTCTTCGCCCCCAAACATATCATCCCATTCCTGTGGGCCAATGCCTATGCTGATAAAATCACGTTCCCTTGAAGTTAGATTAGGCATAGCCTGTTGAATTAACATACCCTCAACTTCCCAATCGTAAATCTGGGAGCATGTGACATCTATCTCCATTGCGTTTAGCTTGTTGCTTATTGGTGACACTTTATGTATTAGCATTTTCTTTTTCTCCAAATTGTTTAAAAGGTAAGCAGTTTAAAGACATGCTGAGGTCGCTTATTTTAAATTGTTGCTGCAGTTGTCGCTATTATCTTAACAAAAGCATTCACATTAGCACCAGTCACAAAGAATGAATTAGCTTTTGAATTTTCTGCTATTCTCTCTGATATATTGGAACCTTTACGTTTTAGCAGTCCAATACCCGCTTTGTCGAGATGTCTTAAGTCGGTTTTATCGAACGACATAAAGCTTGTAGGTACTTGCAGTGGGTCGCGTTTAATACCCTTTGTGTTGACTGCTATAGCTATCCTGTAATCACGCTTCACTGCTTTTTTCAATGCGGCTCTAGATTGATCACTATACATTGACCCGCTAAAAGTTAAATCATAGTTGGCAAGCTTATTTT
>JACLAB010010868.1_pt1 | contig 41784 bp, 50 predicted proteins | sample 8027921 | NCBI WGS metagenome assembly JACLAB01 (sample SAMN15725117, study PRJNA655200) | protist metagenome | isolation source: fluorescence activated cell sorting (FACS) single amplified genomes of... | place: USA: West Boothbay Harbor, Gulf of Maine | collected 2000-07-19 | reverse complement strand
GTGGTTATAATATTAAGGGATGGGTAATGGCAGTAGCTGTACCTGTCCTATCAACTATTTCGGGTGGTATATACTTTGGTTATGATACCCTTAACCGTTTCTATGGTGTAGAATCTGATGTAGCAGAATCATTAGATAGTATAGGTAAACTAAATTCTAAAACTGGTGCTACAGATAAACGAGTAACCTCTGTAGAGACTATAGCCCAGCGCAATCTTATTGAGGTTGAAAATGAACTGAGTAGTGAGATTGTAGTATTAGATTCTTTATTGCTTACTAAGGTACAAGAGCTAGAAGGTAAACTAATAGTTCGTATACAGACGTTAGAACAAGCTATAGCGGATAATGATGTACGAGGTTTAAGTCAGAAGCTTGCCCAGTTAACGACTAACATGCAACAGATACTTGAACAGCAAAAGCTACTACTAGACTTACGTAGTCAGGTAGATAAAGCTACAACTATAACAGATGGATTAGGTAATACACTTGACACATTGCAAACGGAAGTAGATGATATATGGAAAGCCTATGATGAACTGGCTGACAACCCTTTATAAAAGATACTTTTCATGAATAGCACTAAAAAATATAACTTCATAGCTGGGTTACCTAGATCTGGTTCTACACTTCTTTCTACTATACTAAACCAGAACCCTAAATTTACATCAGGTATATCTGATCCTCTTTTTGACTTTGTTAAAAGTAAAATACACGCGGTAAATGCTACTATAGGGATGTCCAGTTTAATATCTGATGATAGATTATATGATCTTATGAGAGCAGATTTTGATTCTTTCTATAAAGATGATACAGAGGTTTGTTTTAATACTGGAAGGAGTTGGGCTTCTGAAACGTACTTACTGAAAAAGCTATACCCTGACTTTAAAATGATTATTACTTTTAGAAGTATTCCTTGGATATTAGATTCGTTTGAAAGACTTCATAGAGAAAACCCTTTAAAGGTAAAACCTTTATACAATAATGAAGACTTACCTACAGTATATGATCGTTGTAGTGTTCTTATGGGACAACAGCCAAATAAAACTGCACACTTACAACCTTTTTTAGATATTTTAAAACAGGCTACCTCTTGTGCAGAAAAAAATAATATTCTTTTTGTTGAGTATGAAGCCTTAGCTGATCATCCAAAAGAAGTCATGGAGCATATATACGAGTTTCTAGAAGAAGAATTGTATGACCATGATTTTAGTGATACTGAAGCGTCTTATGATAACTATGACACAGATGCTAAGATAGAAGGTTTGCATAAAGTAAGAAAGAAGGTAGAGCTTTTACACAGAGAAACTATTCTACCTAAAGAGTTGTTTGATGCTTATGAAGGTGCTAATTTTTGGAAACAAGAGAATAGTGATTTAAGTAGGTGTAGGTTCATAAAGTCAGAAAAGTCAGAAAGTAATATATAATGGCTATTGAATATAGAGGTGAGAAGTTTGAAGGTTACAACAAACCCAAACGCACACCCAAACACCCTACTAAATCTCACGTAGTGTTAGCTAAAGAAGGCGATACTATTAAGATGATTCGCTTTGGTGAGCAGGGCGCATCTACAGCAGGTAAACCTAAGGCTGGTGAATCTGATAAGATGAAAAAGAAACGTGCGAGCTTCAAGGCTAGACACGCTAAGAATATTAAAAGAGGTAAGCTCTCAGCGGCTTACTGGGCAGATAAGGTGAAATGGTAATGGCAGCACCCAAGCCAACAAATATGAAATTGTATAACCAGAAGAAAGCTCTGGCTAAAAAGAAGTTTAAAGTATGGCCCAGCGCTTATGCATCTGCTTGGCTTACTAAGGAATATAAAAAAGCTGGGGGTAGATATAGTGGCACGACAAAAAACAAAGTCACGTAGTCAGCACGTTCTTGTAGGTCGTAGAGGATTTTCTAAAGGTGGTTTAGGTAAATGGTTCGGAGAGGAATGGACAGATGTTAAAACAGGTAAAGAATGCGGTAGGTCGGGTACTTCAGAAAGTGGTAGACCTTATCCTGCGTGTCGTCCCAAAAAAGTGGCGAGCAAAATAAGTAAGAAGGAAGCGGCTAAGAAGACAGGACCTGCTAAGGTTAAGTGGTCTACTACTGCTTCTGGTAGAAAAAGGACAACGTGATGGCAAAAGGTGTTCCACATTATTTCAGAGATGGTACTGAACATAAAGGCGGTATGCATAAGATGCCTAATGGTCAGATGCATTCTGGCAAAACACACGGTAAGAATAGTAAAAGATTGTTTCACCTAAATGAGTTGAGTGCAACAGCAAAGAAAAAAGTAATGGCTAAAAGGAAAAAGGCATGATGAACAAAGGTATGAAGGCTCTAAAGAAAGAAGCACCTGCAGTAGCTAAGAAGATGGGTTACAACTACGGTGGCATGACTAAGAAGCCTATGAAGATGAATAAAGGCGGTATGTGCGGTGCATCTAACCCAGCGTCTAAGCCTATGAAAAGAGGTTAACTAGATGAAGGTTTATGAAAAATATAAATCTGCTCTAGCAAAACATGGCTATACAGTAGATGTAGATGGTTGTGTTTGGGATGAGCGAGGCAATCAAGCTGCTATAGAAGATAGATTTGGAAATGCTTTCTGTAGTGACCCTAACGTAACGGATATTTGTAAGGCAGCACAAGTCATTATGGATAAGCCTAAACCGAAACCCAAACCTAAAAAGAAGATTGACGAAGAGGGTTAACGGGTATGCGTAAACAGTGGTACTAAGTTACCACTAAATAAGTATAACTATCTCCGCACACCAATATAGGAGATAGTGATGCTAAACTTTTTAGAACGAAGCTTTAGGGCTATACAAAGAACACAACAAGCAAGAGCAGATCTTTGGTTACTTAACAATATGAGTGACAGAGAGTTGCGAGACATCGGCACTAGTCGTGGCGAGATAAGAGAGCACATAAATGGCAAGAAATCTATCAGAAAAACAAATCAAGTTTCTTGAAGTACTATTCGATGAAGCTAATGGTGATGCTGTTGCAGCTAAAAGGTTGGCAGGTTACGGGGACAACAGCAGCACTACAGCTATTGTTGAATCCCTAAAGGATGAGATAGGCGAGAAGACTCGTACCTATTTTGCTCGTACTGCCCCTAAGGCTGCAGTTGCTATGGTAGGTGCTCTTTCTGATCCTACTGAGCTAGGCATAAAAGAAAAAATGGTTGCAGCAAAAGACTTGCTAGACCGCGCTGGACTTGGTAAAGTAGATAAAGTAGATGTTACCTCTAGTGGTGGCATCTTTTATCTACCACCAAAAGAAGGCACAAACGAATAAGTATTCCAACAAGAGACCTAGGATACTGGCAATTACCAAAGCCAATCAAAGGCAAAGAAAAAGAGTGGCACACAATAGTACGTGTAACCGCAAAGATACCTTGGGGGTATGTCCTGGCTCCAGACAATGATAGGCTTCTGATACCTGTCCGTCTGGAGCTTGAAGCATTAGATCTTGCAAAGAGACACCTCAAGCAGTATAGTTATCGTGCAGTAGCACAATGGCTGAGTAAAGAAACAGGTCGCTATATATCTCATATGGGACTAAAGAAGAGAATCGAAGTTGAGCAAAGACGTAGAAAAGCATCTGCTATTAAACGCAAGCTTGCCAAGTGGCTCGAAGAAACCCTTGAGGAAATCGAAAAGCTCGAAACCCAAGGAGTCGGTGCATACAGAGATTCCAGTACAGGCAGTTGAACAAATAGAAACTACTAGAGATAATGTTCCAGCACAGGCTGTTGCTCCTGCATATGATGAGGAGTTAGCACAAGATATAGTGTTTAAGCCTAACCCTGGCCCCCAGACCTCGTTTCTGAGTTCATCAGAGAGAGAAGTACTATATGGCGGAGCAGCTGGAGGAGGTAAATCATATGCTATGTTGGCTGACCCTCTACACGGACTAAACGATCCTAACTTCTCAGGATTGCTTGTACGGCATACTACAGAAGAACTTAGAGAATTAATACAGAAGAGTCAAGAATTATATCCTAAAGCTATCCCAGGAATAAAATGGTCAGAGCGTAAGTCACAATGGACTTCACCTAAGGGTGGTAGACTTTGGATGTCTTACTTGGATAAAGACACAGACGTTACAAGATACCAAGGACAGGCGTTTAACTGGATAGGTTTCGACGAACTTACACAATGGTCAAGTCCTTACGCTTGGGATTACATGAGATCACGTTTACGTAGCTCAGCAAAGAACTTAGGTTTGTACATGAGAGCTACTACCAACCCAGGTGGCAGTGGTCACCAGTGGGTTAAGAAAATGTTTATTGATCCTGGCCCATCTAACGAGCCTTTCTGGGCTACTAATGTTGAAACAGGTGATACTATTACGTATCCTGTGGGACACAGTAAAGCTGGACAGCCTTTGTTCAAACGTAGGTTTATACCTGCATCACTATTTGATAACCCTTATCTCTCTGAGGCAGGTGACTATGAAGCGATGCTATTGTCACTACCAGAGCACCAAAGAAAACAACTCTTAGAAGGTAACTGGGATATTAACGATGGAGCAGCTTTCCCAGAGTTTGACAGAACCAAGCATGTTATTGACGCTTTTGAAGTTCCCGAAAGCTGGGCTAAGTTTAGAGCTTGTGACTACGGCTACGGATCTTATACAGGAGTTATCTGGTTTGCTGTCGCACCCGATGAGCAGCTCATTGCTTACAGAGAGTTATATTGTTCTAAGGTTACAGCTACAGATTTAGCTGATATGATTTTAGACTTAGAGAAAAAAGATGGTGGTATGAGATACGGGGTGCTAGACTCTTCTTTGTGGCACAACCGAGGCGACACGGGGCCATCACTAGCTGAGCAAATGATTATGAAGGGTTGCCGTTGGCGGCCTTCGGATAGGTCTAGGGGTTCGCGTGTCGCAGGTAAAAACGAAATACATAGGCGGTTACAGGTCGATGAGTTTACTGAGAAGCCTAGATTAGTATTTATGAATAACTGCACAAACACTATAGCGCAGATACCAAGTATTCCTTTGGATAAAAGAAATCCAGAAGATGTAGACACTCACGCAGAGGATCACTTATATGATGCTTTACGTTATGGTGTTATGACACGTCCACGCAGCAGCATTTGGGACTTTAACCCAGCAACACAACGCACAGGCTTTCAAGCTAGTGACACAACATTCGGGTATTAATAAATGGCAGAACAAGAAGAAATGTTTGAAACAGATGAAGTCGTAGCTGCAGAAGACAGTACGGACAAACTCTTTGAACAAAAAGATAGTGTAGTAGCTTTTGTACAAGAGCGCTACAGACGAGCAGAAGACGCTAGACATTCAGACGAACAGCGCTGGTTAAAAGCATATCGTAACTATCGTGGTATATACGGTACAGATGTTTCTTTTACAGACACTGAGAAGTCTCGCGTCTTTGTTAAAGTTACCAAGACTAAAACTCTTGCTGCCTATGGGCAGATTGTAGATGTATTATTTGGCAACAACAAGTTCCCACTATCAGTCAACCCTTCTGTATTACCTGATGGTGTAGCAGAATCGGTGCATATCAATATAGATCCTAAAGCTCAAGCGGCAGGAGATGCACTCAAACCTGTGACAGAAGATAAAGCCGCTAGTCCTTACCTTATAAATGGTGATACTACACTAAAACCTGGTGAGACCCTTATGGACTTACAGGCACGAATGGGTGGTTTAAACAGCAAGTTAGAAGCTGTATCAGATAAGATTATTGAGGGTGATGGTACTACACCATCTACTGTATCCTTCCACCCAGCTATGATCTCAGCTAAGAAGATGGAAAAGAAAATCCATGACCAGCTGCAAGAATCGGGTGCATCAACACACTTACGCTCTATGGCGTTTGAGATGGCACTACTAGGCACAGGTGTTATGAAGGGTCCTTTTGCTGTAGATAAAGAATACCCTAACTGGAATGATGATGGTGAGTATGATCCATTAGTCAAGACAGTACCAGAATGTAGCCATGTTTCATCTTGGGACTTCTACCCAGACCCAGAAGCTAAGTCTATGAATGATGCAGAGTATACTGTTGAACGTCATAAGATGTCCCGTACGCAATTACGTTCGTTAAGAAGTCGTCCTTACTTCATGTCTGATTCAGTTCAGATGGCTGTAGATAAAGGTCCTGACTACATACAGAAGTATTGGGAAATGACTATGGAGGATGATGATACACAACCATCTTCTGAGCGTTGGGAAGTATTAGAATTTTGGGGTTATGTAGACATAGAGATTCTTGAAGAACATGGAGTTAAAATACCCAGCGAGTTGAAAAACTTAGACGAGGTTAACTGTAACGTTTGGGTATGTAACGGTGAAGTACTACGCTTTGTACTAAACCCATTCAAACCTACACGTATACCTTACTATGCAGTTCCTTACGAGCATAACCCTTACAGCTTCTTTGGTGTAGGTATTGCTGAGAACATGGATGATACACAGACATTGATGAATGGCTTTATGCGTATGGCTATTGACAATGCTGCACTATCTGGTAATCTTATTATAGAAGTAGATGAGACCAACTTAACACCGGGACAAGACTTATCTGTATACCCGGGCAAGGTCTTCCGCAGAGCTGGGGGTGCACCAGGACAAGCCATCTTTGGTACTAAGTTCCCAAACGTTGCACAAGAAAATATGCAACTCTTTGATAAGGCGCGAGTACTAGCAGATGAAAGTACTGGCTTCCCTAGCTTTGCTCATGGTCAAACAGGTGTATCAGGCGTTGGGCGTACAGCATCAGGTATTAGTATGCTTATGTCTGCTGCTAACGGTTCTATCCGTACAGTAGTTAAAAACGTTGATGATTATTTACTACGCCCCCTAGGTAAAGCATTCTTCTCTTTCAACATGCAGTTTGATTTCGATGAACAAATACGTGGTGATTTAGAAGTACATGCATCAGGTACAGAAAGCTTAATGGCTAACGAAGTAAGATCTCAGCGCTTAATGCAGTTCTTACAAGTTGCACAGAACCCAGTACTAGCTCCCTTTGCTAAGATGGATTACATCATACGTGAGATAGCTAAGTCTATGGATCTTGATCCTGACAAGGTTACTAACTCTATGGCTGACGCTGCTATACAAGCTGAGATCCTCAAAGGCTTCCAGCAACCAGCACAACCTCCAGAAGCACCTGAGGGTGTACCTGCACCTGAGGGAGGCCAACAAGCGCCACAGACACCTCAGGGAGGCGTACAGGACACATCAGGCGGTGGCGGTGGTCAGATAGGTATGGGTACAGCACCAGTTCCAGGCGAGCAAGGATTCAGTGGCAATGTCGCTTAAAGGTTTTGTAAACAATCAAACATCGTGGGAAGCGTTTCTCTCTGAGTTAGAGGGGCGCATTTCTACACAGCAACGTAGTATGGAAACTGTTACAGATACTGCTGAACTATACAGGCATCAAGGTGCTATACGCGCTCTGCGTCAACTTCAATACTTGAGGGATAAAGTAAATGGATGAACAAACAAGAATGGCTTTTGCACTGGGCGGTAGCATAGATTTAGATACAGTACCAGACAATACTCAGGGTATTGATCCTGTTTCAGGTAATGAAGTTCCTATAGGTTCTACAGCAGAAGAAGTTCGTGACGATATACCAGCGCAGCTAAGTGAAGGTGAATATGTCGTACCTGCTGACGTAGTACGGTACTATGGTGTTAGGTTCTTTGAGGAATTACGTGCTAAAGCTAAGTTTGGATTTCAAGATATGGCCGAAAATGGACGTATCGGTGGTGAACCTGCAGATGAACCTGATATGGAAATGATGTTTGATGTATCTGAACTAGAAGTCGAAGATGATGATAAGCCTATGAAGATGGATGAAGGTGGTTATGCACTATCTCCAGGTGATGAAGGTTATGACGAAATGGGTGCGCTGGGCTTAGGTAGTACAGGCATTAGTGCTGGTTATGAGTCAACAGGTACTGCGCCTACTGTAGAAGTACGTACCTATGTTAACGAGGCTGGTCATTCTATATACATTACCTTTATTAACGGCAACCCTCAGACTTCTATACCTCCTGGGTATACACTACAGACAGAGGTTGTTGAAGAAGCTCCCGCATCTGCTGCACAACCAGAGCCACAGGTTGTAACATCTGGCGGCAGTAGTAGCAGACCAATGGCAGCACCAGATCCTGTTAACTATAAAGAGCTTACTACTGAAGAAATTGCTAATATGTTGGAAGATCAATCTTCTGCTAAGTCTACAGCGATAGCATTTGGTGCAGGAGCTATTAATCCGTTACTAGGTCTTTTTGTTAAGGGTGCTATGATGCATAGTGCTAGAAGTTTAGAGAAAGAGATAGAACGTAGGATAGCGTCAGAAGAATATGCAACAGATAAAGGTGTTCTTGAAGACATGCTAAAAGCATCTAAGGATGGTAAGCCTGGTCTTATTAAGAAGATATATGGCGCGGTAGTAAAAGCCTTTGTACCAGAAACAGATGAAGAAGCGGTTGCACTTCAAAAAGCAATAGCTATGGAAGCTGGTGAAGTGTACGACTTTGAAGGTAATATTACTGGAGATGCTATTTCTGCTGGAGACCCTGCAGTAACAGGTATGGATATAGAAAAAACTAAGTCACCTGTAGAGGTTGTAGAGAATACAATAGCCCCTACAACAGGTAAAGTATCTACCTATAGAGATCCTATAACCAGAGAAGAAAAACAATTTGAATCTTACGGACAGGTTACTAGGAACGGTGTGTATGCTGGTGATGGCTTTGAGTGGTACGAGACAGATATAAAAGGTAGAGATGGTGCTCCTGTCTTAGGTAGGAGATATACAGGTGAAGGTGAAGATAATAACTTAGGTCAAGACACTATTATAGCAACTGAACTTGGGTATGGTAATATAGAAGATCGCGATACTTTTATTAAGATAGCCGAAGTATCTATGGAAGAAGGTAGTCAATTTGCATCTAATCCTGGATCAGCTAATGATGGTGATTGGGTAGACTTTATCACAACAGGCAGTTTTGGAGCGAGCGATTCCTTTGCAGCTATGAAAGCAAAAGAAGCTGGTGAGAAAAACGAATATAGCCCAACGCTTACATATGGAGATATTATAGAGCAGGTTAAGAAACCTGAAGTAAAAGTTGAAGCACCTGAAGTAAAAATCAAAGACCCTGAAGTAATCACCAAAAAGCCTGAAGTAAAAGATCCAGATGCTGAGGCTCAAGAGATTATGGATATGCTTAAAAATAGAGAACCTACTATCAAAGAAAATCCTGCAGGTAAGGTATTCAGTCCAGAAGATGCAACGCTTCTTCCGTATGCTACACCAGGTGCTGACGATACTAACAAAATAAGAACAACTCTTCTTGATGATCGTTACGGAGAATCGATTACACCAGAGCAAAGTAAGGTATTTAGAGAAAAGCGTAAGGAAAGAGAGGCCGCAGCAGCCGAAGCAGCGGCAACAGCTAAAAGAGGTAGAGATCAATATATAGATTCTATGAACTCTACTTATGACGTTTATAAGAAAGCTAAGAAAAGAGGTGCTTCAAGTTCAGAGTTAAAAACTATTGACTCTGAAGGCAAGAAAGCATCTTCAAAAATGGCTAAATATAAATCTTCTGGAATTAGACCAACAGGTTTCAAAGAAGGTGGATTAGCCTCCAAAAAGAAAAACAACAAAAAGAAGAAGTAACTACAAAATCTTCATATAACTATAAGGCTACCCAGCTTCGGCTGGCCCCATCATAAGGAGTACAACATGATACAAGAGCCACAAGAAACTACGCCGATTAAAACTACATCGGCTTCACATCAAAGGAATGATGCACGTGTTAAACGTGATCAAGAAGAACTAGAGGAATTGCTAAAGCAAGCTCGCGGTGAAACAGATGAAACAGAAGAAACTGTTGAAGCGGAACCCAGTAGCGAAGCTCCTGTCAAACCCAAGGTTCAGGCAGAAAGTAATACCGAACAAGAAGAAGAACCCGAAGGTGAAGCACAAGAAGACGATGCTGAGTTAAGTGGTGAAGAGAAAACTTTTAAGCAACGCTATTCTGATATACGCAGACATATGCAAGATAAAGAGAAAGATTTTAGTGCTAAGCTTGAAAAGCTAGAGAAGCAGTTAGATCTGGCAACAAAGAATGAGCTTGTACTTCCTAAGTCTGAAGAAGAGATAGATGCATGGGCTAGAAAATATCCAGACGTTGCAGGTATTGTAGAAGCTATTGCAGCAAAAGAAGCTGATAAGAAGTCTTCTAGTTTAGATGCTAGGCTTCTTGAGATAGAAGAACTAAGGTCTACTGCAAAGAGAGAGAAGGCTGAGGCAGAGTTACTAGGTATGCACTCTGACTTTATCTCTATCAGAGATGATGATGCTTTCCACACATGGGCAGATAACCAACCTAAGTGGGTACAAGATGCTCTCTATGAAAATGTAGACGATGCTAAATCTGTATCTCGTGTTATTGACCTATACAAATCTGATATGGGTATTACTAAAAGTAAAACTGCTTCATCAGATAAAGGCGCAGCGAGTTCTGTAAAGAGTAAACGCTCAGCTGCACCAGAGCCAGAAGACAGTTCATCTTACTTACGTGAGTCACAAATTGCTAAGATGAGCATTAAAGAATATGAGAAGCGTCAAGAAGAAATTATGGACGCTCAACGTAACGGTAAATTTATTTACGATTTATCAAAGAAATAGTTGACATCTGTTAAAAGATGTGTACAACTAAGGGCATGTGCAGTTAGGGTTTTATTGATTTGTCCCTGTACTGCACATGCTTATAACTAAGCTCTATCCACGAAAAAGAACTACCTCAGACTAAAGGCCCAGCGCTCTAAGGATTGCAATCCCAAAAGTAAAGCTGACTACCCTAATAGTAAGAGCCTCTTTAGTTGGTATGAAGCGTATAATGTCACGCCATATCTATAAGGAGATTACACAATGGCTATTACTTCCGCAAGTGGTGGATTTAACGGAAACTTTTCCCCAATTATCTACTCAAAACAAGCACAGATCGCACTTCGTCGTGCAGCTGTAGCTAACGCAATCACTAATAACTCTTACTTTGGTGAGATTGCAAACCAAGGCGATGTTGTTCGCATTCAGAAAGAACCAGATGTAACTGTAAACGCTCTTGAGCGTCACACAGCTATCTCTGTTGAAAAGTTGAATGATGAAGACTTCTCTTTGACTATTGACAAAGCTAACTACTTTGCGTTCAAGATGGATGACATCGAGGACCAATTCTCAAATGTTGACTACGTTAGCTTAGCTGCTGACCGCGCGGCGTTTAAGATGGCAGACTCAATGGATGCAGACGTTCTATCTTATATGTCAGGTCACACAACTGCAGGTGCTTATATTACTGCAACAGCAGGTGATGCACAACATGACACAGCTGGAAACCTAACAGGTGAGTTTTTAACTGCTAACCATTTGGATGCAACGGACTTCGGTTCTTTGGGTTCAGCTGACTCTGCTTCAACAGCATATGCTGGTGGCGATTCAATCCCATTGGCTCCACGTCTTCCAGGCGCAACAGCGTTGTCTACAGCGACTGTTTCACCTTTGACAGTGGTTGCTCGTATGGCACGTCAAATGGATCAAGCAAATGTTGACTCAAGAGGTAGATGGCTGGTCCTAGACCCAGTGTTTATCGAAATGCTCAAAGACGAAGATTCACGCATGTTAAATGCTGACTTCGGTGGAGCAGGTCTACAAAACGGCTTGGTCTTAAACAACTTGCATGGCTTCCGTATATACCAATCCAACTCTTTACCTGCTAAGGGTACAGGCGCTGGAACTTCTGGTGCACTAGCACAAGACGTAAACTTTGGTGTTATCGTAGCTGGACAAGACGATGCTGTTGCATCTGCTGAGCAGATCAGTAAGGTCGAGAACTATCGTGACCCAGATTCATTCGCTGACATCGTTCGCGGTATGCATCTTTACGGGCGCAAGATTCTTCGCCCAGAAGCCTTAATCACAGCACACTACAACGCTGCGTAAAAACTATAACATTGGGGCTGGTTCATACTGGCCCCTTTGTAATTTTTAGATTCACATATAAAGGGACATCACAAGATGGCTATTACAACTGCAATGTGCAACAGCTTCAAGCAAGAGCTTCTTGGGGGTGTTCACGACTTGGATACAGATACACTAAAAGTAGCTCTTATCAAAGCTTCACCTTCAGCAAACTATGGTGCAGCTACAACTAACTACTCTACCGTAACAGGGGCATCAGATGAAGCTACTGGTACAAACTACTCAGCAGGAGGACAGGCACTTGATAGTGCTACTATTACTTTGTCAGGTACTACTGCATTTGTAGACTTTGCTGACGAAGTATTTACTAACCTTACTATTGCTGCAGATGGCGCAATCATCTATAATTCATCACAGGCTAACAAAGCTGTTGCCGTGTTTGATTTTGGTGGTACTGTTACATCTACTAGCGGTGACTTCACTATCGTCTTCCCAACAGCAGACGCTACTAACGCTGTAATCCGCATCAGTTAATTCATAAGATAGGTACTGCACAATGGCATTCATTATTAAAGATCGTGTAAAAGAAGGAACAGTTACTACAGGTACTGGCGCATTTGCTCTAGGTGGGGCGGCCTCTACCTTTGAAGCTTTTACTACTTATATGTCAAATGGTGATACGGCTTACTACGCTGTTGTGCATACCGCTTCTGGTGTTGACGAATGGGAAGTAGGATTAGGAACATTTAATACGGGTAACACTCTTACCCGTACTACAATTTTAAGTAGTTCCAATAGTGGGAATGCGGTAAGCTTCTCTTCTGGAACTAAAGATATATTTATGACATACCCTGCAGACAGGGCTGTTATAGAAGAACCAAACAGAAGCGTATCATTCCCTGCAGGAATATCTGTTACAGGTAATGTCGCAGCGTCAGGTACTATTGATGGGCGTGATGTTGCAGCAGATGGTACTAAACTAGACGGTATAGAAACAGCAGCTACTGCTGACCAAACGGCTGCAGAAATCAGAACACTTGTTGAGTCTGCTACAGATAGTAATGTCTTTACAGACGCTGATCACACTAAGCTTAACGCTATAGAGGCTGGTGCTACTGCAGATCAAACTAAATCTGACATTGAAGGTTTAGGTATTGATGTTCCAGCGGCTAACCTAACAGGTACAATAGCGGCTGCACGTTTATCTACAGCGGCAACACAGGCTGAGAGTGATGATAGTACTAAGATAGCTACTACTGCTTATGTTACCGATAAGATAGAAACACTTATAGGCGGTGCTCCTGGCACACTTAATGATCTTAACGAACTAGCTGCGGCTATCAATGACGATGCTAACTATAATTCTACCCTTACAACTGCACTAGGTACTAAGCTACCTAAGTCAGGTGGCACTATGACAGGTGACATAGACGGTAATGGGAACAAAGTCCTGTTTGCTAACGTGTATTCAACAGAAGGCGATTTACCTAGTGCCTCTACTTATCATGGTATGTTTGCTCACGTACACAGTACAGGCGCAGGTTACTTTGCTCATGCAGGTAGCTGGGTTAAACTAGCAAATAATTCACAAATATCAGACGAGAACTTTACAACTGCAGACCATTCTAAACTAGATGGCATTGAGGCTAACGCTACAGCAGACCAAACAGCGGCTCAGATATTAACAGCACTAAAAACTGTTGACGGTTCTGGGAGTGGTTTAGATGCGGATTTAATTGATGGATTGAGCAGTGATGCTTTTATAAGAAGTAACGCGGCTGACGTAAAAAGCTCTGGCGATTTAAACTTTTCAGATGGCGTAAAAGCTACCTTTGGTGCTAGTTCTGACCTACAGATTTACCATGATGGTAGCAACTCCGTTATCAAAGATAATGGTACTGGAAACATAAGAATACAATCTACAGGTATTGTCCAAATCGGTGACGAAGCTTTTAATGAAACTTTTGCACAGTTTAATGATGATGGTGCAGTACAGCTTTACCACAACAACGCCGTGAAGTTTGCCACAACATCAAGCGGAATCTCAGTATCAGGCAACGTAGCTGTAACAGGTACAGTAGACGGACGTGACGTTGCGACAGATGGCTCTAAGCTAGATGGTATAGCGTCAGGTGCTACTAATACTGTAGGTAACGCAACACATACTGGTGAAGTAACAGGCTCTGGTGCTTTGACTATAGCTAATAATGTCGTAGATGCAGGAAACCTAAAAGTAACTGGTAACGGTTCATCAACTCAGTTCTTACGTTCAGATGGTGATGGAACGTTTACTTGGGCTACTCCTACAGATACTAATACAGTATACTCTCACCCTACACACCCTGGTGATGATGCTTCTGTAGATACAGGTGCATTGACAGGTGCTACAGTTATATCTGATTTAGATTTCAACATCACAACAGATACGCTAGGTCACGTTACTGATGCAAACGCTACAGTAGCTACTCGTAATATTACTTTAGCTAACTTAGGTTACACAGGTGCAACTAATGCTAACAACTCAACATCTAACGCTACTCACACGGGTGAAGTAACAGGCTCTGGTGCTTTAACTATAGCTAATAATGTAGTTGATGCTGGTAATCTTAAAGTAACAGGCAATGGTACAACATCGCAGTTTTTGCGATCAGATGGTGATGGCACATTTACATGGGCTACCCCAACAGATACAAACACAACATACTCTGTTGGTGATGGTGGACTTACACAGAAAAACTTTACTTCAACACTAAAGACTAAGTTAGATGGTATAGAGACAGGCGCTACAGCAGATCAAACTCCAGCACAGCTTTTAGCGGCTATCAAAACTGTTGATGTAAACGGTTCTGGGGGATTGAACGCAGGAAGACTTGATGGACATGCTCTAACTACAGCAAGTACAGGTAGTACAGTTGTTGAGCGTGATTCCTCTGGTGACATACACGCACGATTGTTCCGTAGTGAATATGACTCTACTAACAGCTCTATCGGTTACATTATGACTCAAGTAGACACTGCAAGTAACAACTACGTGAGACCTTCTACACCCGCACAAGTTCGTTCGACTTTGAACGTAGCTAATGGTGCTAACAACTACTCACACCCAACAGGTAATGGTAATAACCATATCCCTAGTGGAGGCTCTTCTGGACAGATACTACAATATTCTTCTGCTGGTACAGCTGCGTGGGCAGCGGCACCTGCTGGGGGGATTAAAGGTATGAATTGGGGTTATTACAGAAGCCCTACTGGGAATACAGCTAACGGAACTCATACAATAACCATGAATCCTTACTCTTATGTCCAATTTACAGGATACACTTACAACCGTGTTGATGTTCAAGTAGCTGGTACAAACGTGTTACCTAGGTTTAATGGCGCTGGTTATGGTGGGAGCGGTGGTTTTAGTCTTATCTATAATAACAATACAGCCTCATCTGTAACCCTTGGTATAGTTTTCTTTAGCTCAGGCAGCAGTGGCTACTTTATTAGAAATCTTTACAATACAGTTCCATAATAAATTAGGAAAATACTATGACAGCAGAAGAAATAAGACTAGAAAGAGACAAGGTACTGAAGCAACGATTAGATTGTATAAATTCTGTACGTTGGCACACTATGACAGATTCTGAAAAAACAGAATGGGTAGAATACAGGCAAGCTCTTTTAGATTTGCCTGACCAAGAAGGTTTTCCAGAAACAGTAACATGGCCCCTGTGGCCTGGCGCACCAGATGAGCCTACCTCAGTCTTCTTGATCTAACATCACATTAACCTTGAGAGGGGTTACATAACATGCCAGTAACAAGTAGTGGTGCAATATCTATACAGAATATAATGACAGAACTTGGTATCTCTGGTTCAACATCTTTGAATGATGCCGATGTTAGAGGTCTTATTGATAAGGTTGCAGGTGCTCAGATGTCTATGTCTGAATGGTATGGCGCACAAGATGCCTTTGAATTTACTGTATCGAGTATATACACTACACCTCAAGATGTTCAAACATTAGCAACAGCTTCAGGCTGGGATGGTACTGTACCTATAATAATGAATATTAGTAGTTCTGCAGGTTTTCACTCAAATAATAACTCTACTGCGGCTTTAAACATAAACGTTGACAGTACAACTATTATAAACAGTGGTTATGTAGCAGGTGATGGTGGTAAGAGTGGTCAAGCTGGTGGAGATGCTATAATTGTTAATGCAAATGGTGCATCTATCACAAACAACTCTGGTGCATTCCTTGCTGGAGGCGGTGGTTCTGGAGGTGGTCCAACTGCTCAAGCAGGTGGTGGTGCAGGGCAGTCAACTATAGGTCAGGCATCTGCTAACGGAGTTTCATCTCACGCTGCAAGTATTGGACCAAATTGTCACGGTACAGTCAGTACAACCTTTGGTCAAGGTGGTAACCAAGGTGGCGGTGGTTCTGCCGCAGGAATCTATCAAGAAATGAGCTGTACTTCTGGTTCAAACGCTGGTGGACACGGGTTTACTACTTCCACCCCTAAACCTGCAAATGGTGGTTCTATACTTAATGCTGCTTCTAACACTGATGGTACAGACAGTGGCACTGGCTACGGCGGTGGCGGCTGGGGACGTTCTGGTCGTGGCGGTGGTGCAGCAGGTGGTAAAGCTGTGAACTTCAACGGAAGATCAGTGACTGTTACTAATAACGGTACCGTATATGGAAATACATTATAATGTTAGGTTTTTCAACTTTTTCACAGACTCCTCTTTCACAGAGCACAACTGAAATAAATGCAAACTCGTTCTTATCAGGAGTATTAGCACAGTTTAACGCAGGTACTTTAGACTATGAAGCTCTGGCATTTCGCACAATACCTAGTGTGTCTGCTACAGGTAATATTAATATTGAATTTGATGCACAAGGATCTACATTCATCTCAGATGTAGATGCTACTACAAGTATTAATTCTATAAGTTCATTTGGTAAAGCTAATATTATTCCTACATCGATTAGTGCTTCCTTTACTGCTAATGCCTTTGCTGACATAGATGCTAAAGCTAATAGGTTAATACCTTCAGCTACAATTACATCTAACTCTGGTACACTGGGCTTTGATGCACAGGCTTCTAATGTTCTATCTGGTGTAGTATTAGCTTTAAACAACTATAACTTTACTGATGAGGATGCACAAGCTAGTACAACCCTACCTTCAGTAACTGCTACTTTTAGTATTAATACTTTTACAGATGTAGATGCTAAGGCTTCTACAGTGTTTGATAGTACCTCTGTTGCTACTACCTCAGGCATTTTAGGATTTAATGCTAAAGCAAACTCACCAATAACAGGTGTGTCTTTAACACTAAACAATTTTGACTTTACTGATGAAGACGCACAGGCTAAACTAACACTAAGTTCTATATCTGCTACATTATCTGCTAACTTAGAAGATCCTACGTTTGTAGTATTTCCTTATACAGATTATGCAGATCAATACAACACACAGCGCACTTTGTTTATTGATAAACAAGATACAAACAATACTGTATATATTACAGCGTAAGGATAAAATATGTCATATAGATGGCCCGATAAAGACAAAGATGAGATTGTAGACTATAGTGTAGATTGGTCACGATTCTTAGGTGAAGACACTCTTTCCGCAGCTACTTGGTTTATCAAAGATGCATCAGGTATTACAACTTTAGTAGAAAACTCTGGTGTTGTTAATGAACTTCAGTTTGTTACGGGTACAATATCTAACAAAGTTGCCACAGCTAGGTTTTCTTTAGGTACAAATAATGTAAGGTACACAATTATCTGTAGAATTACAACAGGTTCTGGTTTGCAGTACGAGCGTAGTATATTCCTACGTGTGAGGGAGAAGTAATTATGAAGTATGACTATATAAGCTTAGTAAATGATATTAACCGAAGACTAAACGAGGTAGAACTTACTACTTCAAACTTTGCTACAGCTACAGGCTATTATAGTTTTGCTAAAGATTCTGTTAATGCATCTATAAGGCACATAAACCAAGAAGAGTTTGAATGGCCTTGGAATCATGTAGAAGAAACAGAAGTACTTGCTGTAGGTGAAGTACGTTATAGTATGCCTCACGATAGTAAGACTATCAATATGAATACATTTCGTATTAAACGTAACTCTGGTTTAAACGTAAAAACTGTTAAACTAAAAGTACTTACATATGAGGAATGGCTTGACAAACATGCTGATTCTGAGTATAACTCTTCTTCAAGTACCTTTGGTACACCCACTCACATTGTAAGAACACCTAGTAGGGAATTAGTATTTTACCCAGCGCCTGATAAAGAGTATGAAGTAGTTTATGAATACTTTCGTGTAGGGTTTGAACTAGAGAGTGCAACAGATGTACCGAACCTACCAGAACAATATAAGCATACTATTGTAGACGGTGCGATGTATTATGTTTACCAGTTTAGAGGTGACAATCAAGCAGCACAATTAGCATTACAAAAGTTTACACAAGGTATTAAACAGCTACGTAGTTTACATATCAATCGAACTGAATATTTACGAGATACAAGAGTACATTTCTAATGGCTACACAGTGGCAAACATTTCCTATTGAGTTTAAAGGTGGCCTCATCTCTAATCTCAGTGCCTTGCAGCATGGTACTAATGCTGTTGGTTCTGCTACTATTTTACAGAACTTTGAAGCTACTAAAGAAGGTGGCTACTCTAAGATAAAAGGTTATGAAAAGTATAGTACTACAACAGTTCCTGGCACAGGCTCTATCTTAGCTTTAAAAGTTATAAGCTCTGGAAGAATTGTAGTTGCTAGAAAGAATGCTAGTAACGTAACAGAATACTATTATGGTACAGGTACTTCATGGACTTCTATGGGTGCTAGACCTTTGTTAGGTACTAAAGCGCGTAGTGTTCTTTATAATCTAAATGGTGACGATAAGGTTTTGTTTGTTGATGGGGTCAATTACCCTGCTACTTATAACACTTCTGGTAATTCTCTGACAGCCATATCTAGTAGTACAGATGTTCTAGGAGCTTCGCATGTAGCTGTGTTTAAAGATACAGCATTCTATGCAAAAGGTAATAACGTATACTTTACTGCTCCTTCTACTGTTGATAACTTTGCAGCAGGAGATGGTGCAGGTTCTATAAGCGCTGCTTCCGATGTAACAGGTTTAGCTGTATTCCGTGATCAACTTATTATATTTACATCAGACAGTATAAAACGATTAACGGGTAGTACATCATCTGACTTTCAAGTATCACCTATCGCAAGTAAGATGGGTTGTATAAATGGAGATACTATACAGGAGGTTGGTGGTGACATTATGTACCTAGCAGCTGACGGTATTAGATTACTAAGTGCTACTGATCGTATTGGTGACTTTGGTTTAGATATTGCATCTGATCCTATTACTAAAGATGCTACTAAATTCTTGGGTAGTACATCTAATTTCGCCTCTGTTATTTTACGCGAGAAAGCTCAATATAGAATCTTTGCATTTATTGAGTCTGAACAAAATGAAGTTGCTAAAGGTTTGATTGCTACTAAGCTCATAGCTCAGGGTGCTTCTGGTATGAGTTGGTCTACTACCTTTGGTATAAAGGCTCATATAGCTGACAGTCGCTATTCAGGTACAGCAGAGACTATTGCTTTTGCTAACGGTGATGGCTACATATACATTATGGATACAGGTTCTAGCTTTGATGGCGATAACATTGACGGTATATACGAATCTCCCTTCATGCCTCTCTCTGATCCGCAGCTACGTAAATCTTTTTACAAGATAACTTTGTATGCTGAACCTACAGGCCCTATGGATCTAGGGTTAAACATAAAATATGATTTTGACACTAGAACAAATACAGCTGTTGTACAACCAACTACACAAAGAATACAAAGTACAGGCACATCTGTATTTTTATATGGCTCTTCAGATTCTGTGTTTGATACCTCTACTTTTGGGGGTGAACTTGACGTAGTATATAATACTAATCTTGTTGGGTCAGGTAAGACTATAGCACTACGTGTAGAGGATAACTCTACTAATCCCACATTCACTCTAGACACAGCCCTGCTAGAGTATAGACAAAACGATAGACAGTAAGGACTAAAACATGGCAGGTTATACACGTCAAGACACTGGTAACAACATTGCTAACGGAAACGTTATTGATGCTGATGACTTTGATGCAGAGTACAACGCTCTTGAAGCAGGATTTAACGCATCATCAGGACACAAGCATGATGGATCATCTGGTGAAGGTGCACCTATTACTAAGGTAGGACCAGCGCAAGATGTAATTGTTTCTTCTTCAAGTGTTTTACCTAAGACAACAAATACTTTAGACGTAGGCTCTACAGGAGCTAAGTTTAAAGATGCTTTCTTTACAGGCGGTGTTAATACCGCTACTGTTACAACCACAGGTAATGTCTCTGTAGGTGGTAACCTTAGTGTTACAGGTAATACTACCATTGCTGGTAATCTTACTTTTGGTGATGCAGCTACAGATACTATAGACTTTCAAGCAGATGTAAATAGTAATATAGTCCCAGAGGTGACAGGTAATTTTAGTTTAGGTACGTCTACACAACAATGGAATAACTTGTGGCTAGATGGTACTGCAAATGTTGACACTCTTACAGTAGATGAAAATGCTACAGTAGCAGGTACACTAGTTATAACAGATGTTACAACAGCAACAGGCGGTGTTGTAGGTAACGTTACTGGTAATCTAACAGGTGGTGTTACGGGGGATGTCACAGGTAATCTAACGGGTAATGTTACAGGTAATACTACTGGCAATCTTACAGGTAATGTTACGGGAAATGTTACGGGTGATTTAACAGGCGATGTCACAGGTGACGTTACAGGAGATGTAACAGGTGATTTAACGGGTAATGTGACAGGTAACGTTACAGGTAATACTACAGGAAACTTAACAGGTGGTGTGACAGGAAACGTTACGGGTAATTTAACAGGCAACGTTACAGGAAACGTTACAGGAAATCTTACAGGTGATGTAACTGGAGACCTAACAGGAGATGTTACGGGTGGTGTTACAGGCAATGTTACAGGCAATGTTACGGGTAACTTAACAGGTAATGTTACTGGAGATGTTACTGGAGATGTAACAGGTGCTTTAACAGGTAACGCTTCTACAGCTACAGCGTTAGCTACAGCACGTAATATAGCACTTGCTGGTGATGTAACAGGTAATGTTAACTTTGACGGTACAGGTAATGTTAGTATAACAGCTGTGATTGCTGATGATAGTCACAACCATACTATAGGTAACGTAGACGGATTACAGACAGAAATAGATACTAAAGCAGAACTAGCTGGTTCTTCATCTCAAGCTTTCTCTGCTTCAACTCTTAACGCTACTACTGTAGACTTAGGCGACTGGACCATAACAGAAAATTCTGGTACTTTGTATTTTGCTACAAGCGGTACTAACAAGATGAAATTAGATGCAAGTGGTAACATTACTGTAGCAGGTAACGTAACAGCGTTTGGCACTATCTAATGGCTAATATAAACTTAACAACAGATGAGTTAGAATCTATGCTAGACCGTTCAGCTAAGCGTGGAGCTAAACAAGCTCTATCTTCTATTGGCCTACACGATGCTACAGCTGCTAAAGACATAAACGAGATGAGAGATCTACTTGACGTATGGCGCGATACACGTAGAGGTATATGGTCTACATTCGTCAAGGTAACAACAATCGCTATTTTAACATTCATCGCTGGTGCGGTGTGGATGCAGTTGGGAAATAAATAACATGGCAAAAAAGTTTGTAGGGTTTAAACCTGAAACATTAAAGAATAAGGTTTTACCAGCGCTGGGATATAACGGCCCTACGGATCAGAAATCTATTAACCTCTTTTTATCAGCTAACCCTGCAGCGGCGGCTAGAATGGGTAAGTTTACACTAGCGGCTAGGAGAACCATAGAAGGTAATCCTGTTAAGATGATGGCTGAAGGTGGTTCTGCTTCAGAGGGTGAAGATGAAGAAGCAACAGGTAAACCCGTTGATGATGAAGGCACCGTCGTTAATAGTGGTGCAAGTACTATGACTTCTGCTATAACATCTGATCCTCGTAAGTTAACTGTCAAAGCGGACACAGTAGCTAATACTGGTACAGGTACAGATATTGCTACAGGTACAGGCCAACTAGATGATGCTAATACAGCTACAAACGTAACAGCTGAACAAGCACCCGAAGCAGTGGCTTCACCAACCACACCAGTATCTACTATAGACCCAGCTACTGCGGCTCCAGCTGTAGACAAAGCACTTGAAGGTGTTACCGCAGCTACAGGTACTGTAAGCGATGAAGCTACTATGACTGCAGCTACAGGAGATCCTACTAAGTTAGCACAGTTAAAACTAAAAGCAGCAGAAGGTGAAGCGGCTAAAGTAGAGGGTGCTCCTACACGTGTACTTGAGACAGGTGAAACCATTGATGGCTCTTCTGTAGACCAACAAAAAGTACAAGACATATACGGGACAGAGAAGCTAGAAGCGGCTAGTGTTCAGGACGAGATGTCTTCCCTAATGGCAGACTTTGAGGGTGGCTCTACACCAGCATGGGCGGCAGGAGCTATGAGAGGTGCTACCGCAAGGATGGCAGCTAGAGGTTTATCTGCTTCATCTATGGCTGGTATGGCTATCGTACAAGCGGCTATGGAATCTGCGTTACCTATAGCACAGATGGATGCATCTAACAAACAAGAGGTTGCTATGGAGTCTGCACGTCAACGTGCTGGCTTCCTCAACATGGAATTTACTCAAGACTTCCAAGCTAAGGTTCAGAACGCGGCTAAGGTATCTGAGATAGCTAACATGAACTTTACAGCACAACAGCAGGTAGCTCTTGAGAATGCTAAGATGGCTCAGACTATGAACCTAGCTAATCTAAGTAATCGTCAAGCTAAGGTTATGGCTGATGCAGCGGCTATGTCTCAGATGGATATGGCTAATCTAAACAATAGACAGCAAGCACAGCTACAGAATGCTCAAGCTTTCTTACAGATGGATATGACTAACCTAAGTAATGAGCAACAGACAAACATGTTTAAAGCTCAAGAGCGTGTTAATACTATTCTGTCTGATACAGCACAAGAGAATGCAGCTAAACAGTTTAACGCTTCATCTGAAAATCAGACTAACCAATTCTTTGCTACACTTGCTACGCAGGTATCACAGTTTAACTCTGAGCAAAAGAATGCTATGTCTCGTTTCAACGCTGGTGAAGCTAATGCTTTATCTAGATTTAACACAGATCAAGAGAATGCACGTGACCAGTTCAACGCTACTAATCATTTAGTTGTAGCACAGGCTAATGCTCAGTGGGCACAGTCTATAACAACAGCTGAAAACGCAGCTGACAACCAATCTAATCGTGACGCGGCTCTTGCCGCTAACAACCTAACTATGACTGCATACAATAATATGGTTCAACGTGAACGTGATGTTCTTGCTTGGGCTTGGCAGTCAGGTGAGAACGCAGCTCAAAGGGATGCTAACATTGCCATTGCTAAGATTCAAGCTGAGGCATCTGCTTCTGCTGGGGGCGACACTGACTCTAGTGGCTTATCAGCGGCATCAGGAAAGTTCCTTGGAGAGATTGCCACTAACGCAGCAAAACTATTATTTGGAAAGTTATAATATGCCAGAACCAGGTTATGATCCTAACGCTGTATCGAGTTTCTACAACCCCAGTAGTACTCCAACACCTAAGCTAAGACCCTCAGGTCTAGGCTCACGTCCTAGTACAGCAGATAACAAAGGTAGTTCTGCAGTCTTCTCTGCACCTAAACCTACGTACTCTAACAATGACAACGACAACAAGTCAGATAAAAGGTTAACACCAGCGTCTGCCCTATATAGTGCTACGGCTAGTTCTTTAGCTGAGTCTGGTGCTAGACTGTCTGCGAATAAAGAAACAAGAATAACACCTATGAATTTGTATGATCAAAAGAACATGCAAGAGATGCAGACAGAACTAGAAGATTACTTGCGTGGTGTTGATATTGAAGATGCTATCGCAGCTGACATGGCTCGTATGGCTGTGCCAGAAGTATATACAGGTGAAGTAGATGATGTTGAGGTTAAGGCTGGAGACACTCTAACAGCTATAGCTAAAGATAAAGATGTGTCTTTAAAAGAATTGATAGATGCTAATCCACAGATAGATGACCCTGATCTGATTTTTCCTGGACAAAAAATAAACATACCAAGTATAGAAGAAGAAACTGTTGTAGATCAAGAAGATACTTCTACACTAAAAGTTAGTCAAGTAGGACTTATGTCTAAACCTCAGGCAAAACCTACTGTTGAAGATACTAAAATGGCAGGGGTTACATTACAAAAAAACCCTACAGATGACAGCTTAGAAAATGCTTTAGCTATAGCAGCTAGTATAAAGAATGCAAATCCTGAGGATATATTCAATAAGGTCATTGAGCCTGTGGCTTACCACGAATCTGATGGCACAATGGACCCTACATTAGCTCAGTATGGTGGAGGTCCTGGTAGAGGTGTTATGCAGTATGAACCTGCTCGTTTTAAATCTTCAGTTATAAGAGCTAGGCGGCAGTTTAAAGCTCTAAGTAAAGATGTACCTGAGTGGATTGATAATATAGATTTATCTAAAGATATACCAAGTCAGATAACTTCTCTATCAGCGGATCAACAAATGGCCTTAGCTGTTTACGATATGTTACAGCACAAAGATATAGATATAGGCAAAGTCCTTTCAGGTAAAGAGTCTATAGAGGATGTATGGGCTGATCATTGGTGGAGTGGACCTAAGAAGCAAAGAAATGCTAGACTAAGAGCATTTCGTGTAAGCCAATCTAAGTTAAACAAATCACCATCCGATAATATAACAACGTTTGAGTTCCCATAATGTTTGGACTTCCCTTAGAATTAATCACAATGCTTTTCTCCACTGTCTTAGGTGGAGTTATGTCCATGTGGGGACAAAGCAATAAGAATAAAGCAGAACATCAGAAAGCCCTAGTAGGTGCAGTCAGCGATGCAAGAGAGCATGGCAGTAAAGATATACACTTTGCTTGGACACGTAGGATCATAGCTTTATCTGCAGTCTTCTCTATTATTGTGTTGCCAAAGCTAGTAGCAGTATGGTATCCTGACGTAAGTGTAATCGTTGGTTATACAGAAGTACAAGGTGGCTTCATCAACTGGCTACTAGGTGCACCAGATGCTATACATTGGAAAGCAGCTCGTGGCTTTGTTATAACCCCACTAGATACACATATAGTTTCAGCAATAGTCGGCCTATACTTTGGCGCTGGCTTTACCAAATAGGATAATAATATGCCAATAGCTACACCCTTTGATAGACCAATTCCTGGTGAATCACTCACAGGAGAACCTCGTAATAACCCTTGGGAACAACCAGCGCAGATGTCAGACGTTAACGAAGTAGCTGCATACTACATTGATAGACTAGACAATGAAGAAGTGTTACAAGACTTTGGGTCTATGATACAGGCTGGTGCATCCTTAGCTCCTATTGTAGAGACTACATATATGCAGGGTGTTATGCGAGGGTTACACTCAATAGATGCAGGGGTTGTTGTAGCACCTGTTATACACGCATATATAAAAGCCTCACTTGAAGATATGGGTATTGATGTTAAAGATACTAATGATAACCCACAGAAGAAAGCAGAAGATGCAGAGATGCAACGCTTCCTTATGATTGCTAACAGTATGTTAGATAAAGAGGGTACAGATACACCTGATGAAGGACAACAGATGGTTGAGTCTATGGTTGAAACGCAGGAGGGAGAACCTGCGGAGGAAGAGATGCCACAAGAAGAAGAAGTAACACAAGAACAAAAGCCTATGGGCTTGATGGCAAAGGGTTAATATACAATGGCGTTTAATAAGAAAGAGTTTGCGGCAAGTTTTCTCAATCAAGTATCTGACAATATGGTTGATATGCGTGAGGAAGCTGAAGCCTTTAAGCAGAAACAGATAGAAGCTAGTGAACGTAACAGATCACTAATAAGTACACGTACTGCTAGAGCCAGCGCAGCTGTATCTTTAGGTAGAGAAGCTCTCCAGTATTTACCAGAAGGTGCTAGGTCTAAAGCTATTATACGTACCGCTATGGCTTCTGGAATGACAGGTGTAAGTGAGCTTAGAAACAAACTTGCTAAGGCACATGCTAACGCAGGTTTAGCTGCAGGGGAAACACTATCTATCAATGATATTGAAGCTGTTATTAATATGCCCAACATACCTGACATTGATAAATCTCTTATTGATATGCCACTAGATCAGTTTGCTAAAGAGACATACGGTGCGACAGCAAAAGCAGCTGAGTTTAAAGATGACACTAATATAGTTGGTAGATTGTTTGGTTTTGGTGCTATGGATAGAACAAGAGAAGCGCTAGGAAAAACACCTTCTGGTGATGGTATGTCTGTTGCAGATATAAATGCTGCATCTCGTTTAGCTGAGTTTAATGCTCTCATACCTAATGCTGTAATGTCATTCTCTGATATAAAAACTTTTAGTAAGACAGAAGCTTTTACTTTTGCTAAAGATATAAGTAAGATGTATGATGATGCAGCAGAGTCTAAGGAAGCACTAGCTGAAGCGGCTAAGGCACAAAGGAGGGTGATTGATGCTAGACCTGAAGGTGAACCCGAAAGTTATGTAACTGATGCACAAATAGATTTTGCAAGAAAAAACGCTATACAGCTATATGCTAGGGAAGAAGTTCAAAAGTACGTAGATATTTTTGCAGGACAGTATGGTAATGTTGGTGGCTTCTTTAATCAGCAGGTAGCTATGGATCAGATTGAAAACATTATGGGCAAAGGTTATCTAGACATACTCAAAGGTGACTATGGCTTAGATTCAAAGAAAGATGAGCCTGATGCAGTTACTGATAAGATTAAAGGCTCAGCTACGGAAGAAGCTAAGATGGCAGAATTGTCATACGAAGAACCTACTGTAGCACAACCTGTTTCAGAGGATTTACCAGTAGAGAAGCACAGACCCGGTGGGGATAAAGAAGTTGGATCGTTTGGAAACGCAGATGCTAGGAACTGGGATAAGCAGTATAAAGGCAGGTACACATTCGATGGTAAACCTATTATAGTTGAGCCTAGACCTATAGACAAAGAAGCAACAGTAATGGCTGAGAATAAACTTTCAGGTAAAGAGAAGGAAGTAAACGCACAAGAAGAGTGGGATAGAAAATATAAGAAAACCCACAACGTAGATGGTACTCCTAAGAAACTTAAAGGTGACTAAGTATGAATTACTTTGAACAAAAAGAATATATGAAAAACCTTTATGGTGGTGCAGACACTTCTCCTAAAAGAGAGTACGAAACTCTATCGTTTGACCCAGAAGAAACGTTATCTGTAGACGACATACGACAAGACTATAAGTATAATCAACCTATTCGTGACTATATGATTGAGCGTATGGGTGTAGATTACAACGATAAGTCTGATGAAGAAGTGGTAGATGATTTCGTAAAGCACATGCGTTACTTTAACTCTAATACTGTAATGACTGCTGGTGAAGTTAGATTTGTTACTAAGGCAAACAAGAGACAAAAAGAAACAGCACGTAAAGCTTATCAGATATATGATCAACTAGGTAATGTCTTTGTAAATGATGGATTGATGGGTGCAGTAAAAGGTGTAGGCGACTATGTGTTTGCAGCGGCATCAGATCCTACTAACTACTTAGGTATACTTACTGGTGGTATAGGTAGAGCTGCAGCTGGTGGTGTTCAAGTAAGTGGTAAGCAAGTTATAAAAGCGGCAGTACGCAGGGCTGGTAGAGAAGCATTACAATCTGGTGCTACAAAACAAGCCGCTATAGATGCGGGTCGTAAGGCTGGTAGAGAAGCGGCGGCACGTGCGGCGGCTAGAGGTATGACAGCTAAAAGATCTAAAGGTGTATACGATAAAGTATCTAAGCTCGTTGAGACAGAGGCTATGAAGACTATGCCTAGAGATGCTATGAAAAAAGCACAACAGGATCTGTTTAAGACAGCTGCAACTAAATCGTTGTATGCTACTACAGCGTTGGACGCTACAGCTGCAGTCTATCAAGATATTGCAAATCAAGAGGCTCGTCTAGAAGTAGGAGCACAAGATTCGTTTAGTAAAACACAGAGTGCTTTCTCTGCTCTCCTTGGTGGTGTTGCAGGTGGTGCTCAACTTATTACACGTAAGCTAGGTGCTGGTAAATCAGGCTTTGAAGACACACGCACAGAGACAGAAAAGTTAGCACAGAATACAATAGATTTATATGCTCCTATTCTAAAGAAAGCAGATACACCTGAGGCGGCTAAAGCTATACGTAAAGCTGCAGATAAGTGGAATGCTAAAGTAGCTAGAGGTAAGAAGGGTAGAGGTGAAATACTAGACGACTCTCAACTCATTAGAGAAATAATGTTTGGAGATGTAGATGGCGAGATAGGTGGACTTGTTGGTGTATTCAGAGCTAAGGGATATAAGGTTGGAAAAGAAGTTCACATATCTGACGTTATGACTAACGTAGCTAACTCACTTACACAGAAAGAACTCAAAGATATTAATACATCTCTGGGTAAGCACACAGGATTTAACTTTGGAAACCTTACTGGTACACGTGTTAAACTAGGGGATCTTATGGCTGACCGTTTTAGTGAGGCTGGTAAAACTCTACAAGTAGCATCACAGGTTAGTAAGACTTTAAACGCTGGTCTATTAGCAGCTGAGACTAAGATAAAGTTACAGTCTAACACTATTAAAAAAGCTGAGGACTCTGAAAAGACATTAGCTGATGGTACAAAAGTTCCTAAGCCAGCTGAGCCGTTACGTTATGGTCAGTCTGTATGGAAACGATTGCTTGTTTCTTCACCAGCTACTACCGCGTTAAACGTTGCTGGTTTTAGCCAATACTATGTAGGTCAAACTGTTGCTGATCTGTTTAGTTCAACAGCGTTAATGACTAAAGGTTTAGCACAGAGTGTTACCAATCGTAATGCTGCACAGGAATCGTTTAGACAAGCACGTGCTCTTAGCTCACTACAAGTACAAAAGATTCGTAACTTGATGGACCCTTATACTACACGTGATGCATACATGAAGTTCCTTGAAGATCCTGAAAACTTAAACGCACAAAAGGTATTGTTTGAAACTATGGCAGGTGGTGTTGATGCATCAGCTAAACGCTATGGCATGGACCCTAATAACCCAACCTTTCGTAATGTAGAGGCTTTCACTAGAGCTATGAATCAGATAACAGGTGTTCGTATACAAGATACATTTACTAAGTCTCAAATGTTTATGACTGATATGGATAAGTATCTGAGATTAAAGAGAGGTGTTACTCTTAAAGAAGCCTTACTATCTGATGATATAATTATTGATGATGAGGTTATATCAGGTGCACTAGATACTACTCTCAAGTCTGTGTTTGCTAAAGATTATACTACAGCAGAACAACCAGAACTTATTAGAACAGCGGCAAAGTTTGTAGAGACTGTATCTAATACACCAGGCTTAGGTACTATACTACCCTTTGGTCGTTTCTTTAACAACGTTGTGGCTACTGCTTATCAATGGTCGTTCCTATCTGCGCCTGAGACACTACTTAAACCTGTGTTTAAACGCATGGCTAAAACGGAAGGGATAGATAACATTACGGAAATGGATGCCGCTGCTCGTACAATAGTTGGTACAGCTGGTTTAGCACTTGCTGCTCAATATGATAAAGAACGTAGGGATGATGGCTTAGGTGTATTCGAGATTAATGTAGGTGGTGGTAAGATTATAGATGCTAAAAACACATACCCTTTCTCTGCCTTCCTTGCCGCTGGGCGTATCGTCAATATGAAAATGAATGGTGAGACTGTACCACCAGAGCTTATACAAGAGATGGGTACTCAAGTTGCTGTAGGACAGTTAGCAAAAGATGCTCAGTTTGGTAATGATCTAAACAATATACTAGATGTATTAATAAACCAAGACGAGGGTGCAAGAGGTGCACAGTTTAACGCCTTCCAAAAAACATTTGGTAATATCTTAGCAGGTACTACTAGACCTTTAGATGCTGTCAATAAGATTGTAGGTTTTGCTATGGGTACAGACACAGCTAAAGATGTAAGACAGGCTGATGGCGCTGGTTTGTTTACTCAGACTTCTACAAAATACTTTGATAATATTCTTGAGGCATTCATAGGTAAGACAGATACTATTACTGGTGAAGATTTAAAAGTAGCAACAAGGGAGGGTGAGATATATGATGCTAACCCCTTTGCTAGAATCTTTGGTCTAACTATAAAGCAAGGTCGTACCGCTACTGAGAAAGCATACTCTATGTCTGAGATGCAAGCCTGGACTGCTAGTGAAAGATCTAAACTACCTGCCTATGATAGAGCATTCAACGGTATGTTAGCGCCTGTCTTGGAGAGATCAACACAGAGACTTTTAAGGACAGAGAGGTTTATGAAAGCTGATCTGCCTGAAAGACGCGGTATGTTAAAGGCTGTACTACGTAGTGCTAAGAAGCAGATACGTGAGAGATTAGATGATGGCTATACTACAGGTGGTGAAAACATAAAACTAAGAGCCGTATATAAAGCACAGTCAAAGTTCTCTAAAGAGATAACATCAGAAGCTAAGAAAGTGATGAAAGAAAAGTTTGGTGTGAGTGGTGCACTAGAAGACTATTCATTCGCTGAGCTAGATCTATTCATAAGTTATAGTGAGCATCTCAAAGATGCCTATGACGAAGCAGGTCAGTTATAAACAAAGAGAGAGGGGGCTAAGAAGCCCCCTTATTTTATTCCGTGTCTGTCTGCAGCTAATCTAGCCCACATCTTTGCTTCCAGTATCTTCTCCCTTACCCTCTCCCTTTCCCTACAATCATGTAAGTTGTTTAAGATGTAACTGTCTAGACTGCGTACTTCTTTGTTAAGCCCTGTGTTAAACTTATCACTCTTAGTCTTAACAAAGTTAGTTGCCTCTAGCTCAAGCTTCTTCATTCTTTAGTTCTACTTTCTTTAGATAATTTACTGCTTGTTGTACGCCTTCAATATCATCACCTAGCAAACCTATGCCACGATTACAGCTACTACAGAGATGCCCTCTATATGCTTCTGTTTGATGGCAGTGATCTAAGTGTAGCTTCTGACCTTTAAGTTCTTTAGAATCTACACCACAGCAAGCACAAGTACCAAAGGCTTTATGCCCGTGTATCTTGCCCAGATAAAACTGTATACTAAAAGCTTTACTTCCACAAGGGCGGCATTTATTATGTAAGTGTTCTTTGATAATACCCTTTTGTGATAGATGACGAGCAGCTACGTGAAAGTATTCCTTTGTCTCAGGTAATAACTCTCTACAGGCTGTACATTTTTTATGCCTAACATCTTCTGGATCTTTCTCTTCTATATTCTCAAACAAGTCAAACTTTAGTTGCATCATAAGTCCTCTGGTAAAGCGTTACACATAGGTAATATATAAACCTTTTGTTTAATCTCTTTCGGTAAATACCTATATACGTCTGTCATAGCACGTGCCGCACCATCAATGCAACTCTCATATGATTCATACAGGACAGGTGAGGCTTTTATTGTTGGCTCCTCACCTATCATATATGCTATCAGGACAAGGACGTACACTATTCGTCCCCTTCCCCTTCGAATTTATCTTTTACATAGTCTACCCCTTGTGTTACCTTAGGCTCTACATAATTATATGTTGTACTACTTATATCACCAGCTATATCAACTGCTGCAATACCTACAAAAAACATTACTAAAACTTCAACCATCTAACTTCTCCTTTAGTTCACTATAGCCACCGACATGATGACCTTCATTGTCCCATATTTGGGGTACAGTATTCATACCTGCTTGTCTCATTAATGTTAACAACCATCTACTACTAACTGTATCAACAGAGTAAGACATAAATGCTATGTCTTTATCCTCTAGTATTTCTTTTACTGTGTTACAGAATCCACAATTACTTGTTCCTAATACTATATACATATCTTACACCAAATCCACAATTTCACAAGAGTCTCCAGAGCAAGCCATTGTTTGCATAGACACTGTGTTATCTTCACTCTCGTAGTCTGATAACTCTGACCAATCAATACTGGTAGGCATCTTTGAAAGTAATGCTTTATATTCTTTCTTACCTATCTCTTGGTAAGGTGCTTGCTGGTATGAGTGATCTGAGTGTGGTAAAAATGACACACCTGACATCTCATCAAAGTGTTTGTACACGAATGCACCAACATCCATCCACTCTTCATCACGTACTGTTATAGTAACAGATGGCTTATGTTCACACCAATGTCTCTGATATGTAAGCCACAACTCTAACTGTTCCACAGCTGACATATCGTTACGTGTCACTGACTTCTCTGGTGACTTAACTGGGAAGCTAAACACAACTGTAGAGTCAGGCTTCATAACACAAGGCTCATTAGGAATACCTCTGTCAATCATAAACTGTGTTAGCGGATCTTTATTGTCACCTCTTACAGTACGAATATAGTAAGGGCTGTGTCTCGCATGGATTCCACTGGCGCTATCTACAAGCTGTGAAACCGTTCCACTAGGTTTTACGCAGCTGATAGAAGTACTAGCAGGTATACCTAATAGATTAGCCCACTCAGCATTAGTAGATACAGCGACAGAACGCAGATGCTCTAGTGTTTTCTTCAGACCTCTATTCTTCTGTGTCATTAATGGGTTGTCCATGATACCTGTCATAGATACACCAAGCAATCTCTCTTCTGCTGTATTGTTCTGCCATACTTTACGTAGGTAAGGAAACTTAATCATAGTAGATTGTATTGTACCTAAGATAGTAGCAAGTCTAACCTTACGCTCAAGATCTTCTAGTGTATCAGTAGCACGTACTACACATTCCGTTAGGTTACAGAACTGATACGGGCGTAAAATTATTTCGCTGCAAGGGTTAGTTCCGAACTCATAGTTAGGGTCACGTCTTCCAAACTTAGCTGCTTGTTTCTTAGATGCTTCTCGGTTAAAGATACCACGCTCACCAGACTTAGACTCAACCAGAGACAACCATTCACGCATAAATGTTTCCATGTCTGGTTTCTCACTGTATGCTACTGAGTTGTTAGCTAATGCTCTATGCCCTGCAGTTTCCCACCATTGTCCTGACTTAGCATGCATCTACATACTTGAACTCACCATTCCCTTTGTTGACTACCCACCAACCGCCTACGTCCTTTCCTGCGGCTTCTGCGTAGCCTACAAGCTGTGATACGTAGCCGAAGCTATCTTTTTTGTTGAGTGTATCAAAGCTTTCAAACTTATTAGTGTATGACCAAGGAGAGGCAGACTTAACATCGTCAATCTTACCGTCCATCTCCATGTCGTACTCGCCCTTGATCTCTTGACCATTAGGTAACTTGAGTGTGACAATCTCATTATCTTTAAAGTCTTGGTTTACTGCACGTAGTAACCCCTTGAACACAGCCTCAACTATATCACCAAGGATCATGTTCATTAAGAAGTGTGGTGGAAAAGGTCTACGATCTTCTGGATCATTCTTTTCAAACCATAACTGACAGGGTGCTTTACCAATGTTAGACATACGTAAGCGAAAGTCGCCACGCGGAGGTGAGTTAAACTGTTTGTTCAACGCCGCCTCAACATCAGCGGCAACCTGTTTGGTTACCGCCTCTGTCATGTTTGCTTCACCAGCCAAAGCCTTCTGCAGAAAACTGTAGATTGCTAATTCTGCTGGGTGATTCATGAGTTTACCTCAACGAAATCATTATTGATAATGTCAGATACTACAGACTCATCATCAGCAGACATAGATTTGTCTAGCCTATCATGGTATAAGTCTAAGATCTTGCCATTGCTGTACTCAATAAGCTCTATGAAATCTTTTAACATTTCATTGTCACCCTCACCAAGATCAACCTTGTCACCTGATGCTGCTTTAATCTTACCAAACTTAGCACCTGTTGGGATGCTGTCTTCCACACCCATAAACTTAACAGTAGACATGATAGGTAGTAAGTTCTTGCGCTTGAGTACACTCAACACACCATTGATACTCTTGAGTGAGTCTCGGTTCTTAACGTCCATTACAAATGGTACGTCTTTATAAGAAGCCTTATCAAGTGATTCACCCTTCTCGTTGATAGGATCATCAAGTGTTACTGTACCATAGTAAACGTTGACACGCTTAACGCTACGGATAATCTGCTTAGTAGCATCATCTAAAGCTTGGAAGTCTTCGATCCAACCTGACGGTCTACCCAAGTTGAAGCCACCTATGCTGTCCTTCATATCACCATTGAGTGAGTTAGCTAAGACAGACTTCTCCATCTCTTCTGTTTCACTATTCCAACGTTGCCACTGTTGGCGCTGGGCGAAGATACGAATAGTGATCCCATTACTATAGACCTTTTCATCACCACGATTGAGGATGAATGCACCTACTGGTACTACCTCAGTCTTGATTGCCTTACCTGCTACCTCTAGTTCACCCATCAGGGGTGAGTGTAGCATACCCATACGTGATATGGATGGTGTTGCATCTCCGCTAGACGCTGACACGCCCATAAGTTCTGCCATTGATTGACCGCGTTCATTTGCGATTGATAGTTCATTGCTCATTTCTATACCTTTCTATAGATTCAAAGAGTTCCTAGTTATACATTATACGTCAACTGTGTCAAGCCAGTTTGATCCGATTTTTGCTTCAAGTAGTAATGGTACATTCATCACCACATTATATGTTCTTTCTACAAGATCATTGATGTTGTCGTTAAGAGATTCAATAATATCAATGACTTGTTGTTCTTCGTCAGGGTGTATGTCAACTACCATACTATCGTGTACTGAATTAACCACTACAGAATTATATGGTTGTAACAATTCGTGAAGCTCGTTCAACACAATAGGTACTATATCACCTGTAGCAAACCCTTGTACTGGGTAGTTCTTAATCATTGTAAAGTGACTTGGCATACCATTATCTCTGCGTCTTACATTAGGGAAAGCATACTGTCTGCCAGATACATTAGTTATCTTATTGAAGCGTAATGCTTCATCACCTAACTTCTTATGCCATGCAGCAATACCCTTATACTTATACACAAAGAGTTTATAGTAGGCAGCTTCAGCCTTAGATCTTCCATACCCTGTAGCTCCAAAGAGAGGGGCGAAGGTGTGAGCCTTAGCATCCTGGCGAGATGTCTTCTGACCTGCCTCTGTGATAACCTGTGCTGTGTAACTGTGTACATCAAACCCTGTGTTGATCTCTTGTATAGCAGTCTCATCCTGTGCAAGGAATGCAGCAGTACGAAACTCAAGCTGAGCAAAGTCAGCCTCCATAATCTTTCCATTTTCCCACCGTGAAACAAAGACTTTCTTCACAGGAAACGTACCACCACGAGGCATGTTCTGCATGTTAGGATTACGTCCGCTGAAACGTCCAGTAGCTGTTATGTGTTGCGTTAAACTTACATGTAAGAACCCATCATGCTTAGTGTAGTTTGATATACCCTCAACGAAAGAACTTAGGTAGCTACTGATAGCAGACAGACGTTTCTGATCTGTAAGAAATGCCTCTGCCTCTTCCATGTTATTACTTCTGGCAGTAGCCGCAAGTACATCTAGGTTATCCTTACCTGTACTAAAACCATTGGCACTAATCCATTTCTTATTAGGCGCAGTAAACCTTAGACCTGCAATCTGTTTTGTTTCTTGTAGTTGAAAGCCTCGCGTGTCACAGTCTTTACACTTGTTAGGTCTAGCATACTTTGTGCCATCCTTCTTTAGTTTATATGTTTTGCCTACACCCTCACAGGTTGGGCATGTAAATGCTTTCGTTCTATACACTGGTTTAGAGTTTGCTTTAACAGCATCTTTATATTCATCTACTGTAGATGTAAACTCAAACAGATCTGCCCATTCTTTCTTGTCGTTCATACGCAGAGAGAATACTACCTGTGACATTTGCTCAGGACTGTTAAGGTTTATAGGTGTATCACCCATAAGCTTACGTATCTTCTTCTGCATCCTGTCTTCAATCTCTGCCTTCTCTTGTTCAAACTCTACTCTCACTTCTTCAAGGGCTGATCTATCCACCCTGATCCCTGACATATACATTCGGGTGAGGGTTTTACAGGTGGTAAAGGTTGTATCTCTAATGACTTTGAGACCTGTGGATTCGGGCTTGGCATAGTCAGCTTCGATACTGTGGAACAACCAGCTAGTAGAGAGCAGGTCACACCTAAGATAAAAGGTAAGCTCGTCCAACGGTATTTCATTTGTTGTGTATCCTTCTTTAAAATATCTTTTAAGTGTATCATCTTTCTGTACCTCTAGGTTTCTGCGTTCAGCACAAGCACCTAGGCTTAGTGGTGTGCGCTGCCCTCTATCAAGTATATACTCTGCTAACATAGTGTCATAGATCAAGCCATCATATTTGAAGCCTGACTCCCACAGCCACATCATATCGTGCTGTGCATTGTGCATTATGAGTAGTGTTGTTAAATCTAGTATATCTTGGACTAGCTTATGCCCAGCGCCTGACGTATCCTTTGCTTCATCATGGTCTATGTTTACAATGTGTAGTTCGTCATGGTTGTCTGCGTTAACCATACCCACCTGGACTAGATGATTGTCAATCTCAAACGGGTCCATGTGATCTTTGCCGTTGCGTTTTGTTGTGCTATTCTCAACATCTAATACTAATCTCATATCCTACCTCAAGCTGAAAAGATAGAGCGTGAACCATCTAATACACAAGTGATCTTACCCTGATACCCATTCAACTTATTCTTGGCTAAGTTTAGATAACGAACTGGATCTTCGTCCTCACCCTCAGTTTGTTGTGTCTTACCTATCAGGACCATCAGGTCAGCTTCAGCTGCCTTACCTGTCTTAGATCCTTCCATCATCGCTTGGTTAAGGTCAGCCTTACCTTCTGCTTCAGCAGATAGTTGTGACATCCAGATCACACAGCAATCATACTGCTTAGCAATATTACGTGCATGGATAGCAGCAGTCTTGAGTGTGATGTCACTCCTCTCACTACTTATATCAGCAAACTTATCGCCCATGTCAAGAACTACTACGTCTGGCTTCTCTTGTTTAACAACAGACTCAACCCATGCCATACCCTTACCTGTGCTATCCTTGAACAATACATTAGTACGAATAGGTTCATAGCGTTTCTGTGCTAGGGCTTTGTTCTCTCTAACTTCTTTCATTGTCATGTTAGATGATGCACTTATATAACGTGCAGCGACACGTGTGTATGCCTCTTCGTTACACAGTACAATACACTTAGCACCCTGATGTGCAAAGCCCTCAGCACCTGCTATAATACTGGCATGGAAAGAAGTTTTACCAGTATTGGGACGAGCACCAACCAATACAAGGTGACCACCACTAACACCTTCCACCCTACGAGCCAAGGAAGATATGTTAAATCCCCACTTGGATTCCAGAAGCGTTGCATCAAGTATCGTGTCAAGGCTATTGTCGTCCCAGTCAACACGTAGATTAGGAGTAAAATCATTTTTGTATTCCTCTAGTAGTCGTCGCAGAGGTTCTAAACTATCCTCTGTTCCATTAACAAAGTCAAACCCTAGGTTTGCTACACGATCACCGACATGCTGTTGGAATAATTGTGATAGTGTATCTTGTGCTATCTCTTCTTTTATAGGCTCAGTAATTGATATACGTTTAAACAAATCCTCGTATGCTCCGCGAGTAGCAGTAGTAAGACTAGCATTCATCCTGTTGAACACAGCCTCTAGATCCGCAACAGTTAGGTCACCCTCATAGGCTTCCATAGCACCATCAAGTGCCTGTTTAATCTTACGTACATCCTTACTAAATATTTTATCTGGGCAACGTATGCCCTTGTGTTGATCATAAAAGCTACGATCTAGTAACGTTTTAATCAGTGCCAGTTCCATCATCTTTTGTGTCTCCTACAACAATATAGTATATAATTTCAAGCGCTACCACAGGCCACATTATTGTGAACTTGATAGGGCTATTGGTATCTTCCTCAGGATCAATAGGCTCTACCATATGATAGATAAGAGGTAGTGCTAACACATAAATTGCTAATGCACCAGATAAAAAGTACAACCCTTCATCACTCATGTGTAAGCTCCACGTAGTACGAACCTGCACTACTTTTATAAGCAGCCATAATATCTATCCACTGCTGCCCACACATGATAATTAGTTGATGGTCGTCTTCCTCAGGATCATACTGTCTTATGTATACCATACCCTCATCTCCAAAGATAACCTCAACATCTTCATGCTTACCTTTTTGATCCAAAGTTTTAACGATAGATGCATCAGATTCAAACTCAACTGTGAACATCCGAACCCTCCGCTACAATTATATTTACTTGTGCTACATTGCCTATAACTTTGATAATCTTAAAGTCTAAACCTTCTTTGGTAAGCAGTCTTCTTAACATAGATACTGGTATCATGTCTCTTCCTTTCCTATTAGTTTTATTAACCTATCTAAATACCATTGTGATTTCAATAGGTCTTCTTGTTTATTTTTATATCTCCAACGGTGTAGGTACTTAGCAATGTTACCTCTCAGGTAGCCTATGTATTCTTCTTGGGTAAGGAAGTCTTCTATATAATCTATACATTCAATCCTACCTTTGCCATAATGAGCTGGGTTGTTTACGTTATCCATGACATATCTCCTGCAGTTTTTCCATGTCTTCTGGCATACGATACTTAATATCATCAGACAAACTTAGTGCTGTTGTTTTGTTACCTGTCCACAGTTCTATCTCTCTGCGATACTCAATAGTCTTTGATACTGCGTCAGGATCTAGTGCAATCACAGCCCTGTCATACTCACCTATCTTCTCAAAGTGTTTATGATTCATGCTAGTACCCAGGATTGCCATGCAAGTAACGTCAGGTAACTCTTGATAAGCTACTAAGGCAGAGACAACATCCTCTACAATAACTATAGTAGATCCTACGCCTACTGTGTAGTAGTCTGCTACACCTGTATAGCGATACCACTTAGGTATTTGAGTAGCACCTACTGCTCTACCTATAGCATCAATCATCTTATGGTTATTATATATAGGAAAGACTACGCGCTCTTGTTGTACATCATAGAAGGTGTTACCTACTATACCCCAACGCCTCATAAATCTATTGTGCTTAGTGTGTTGTCGTGTAGGTTCTACTAGCTGCGCTGGTAACTCCATAGTTTCTACCTCTCTCTTAGTTTGATCCTGCGCTGGGCGTAGTTGTCTGCGTATCTCAGATGCAGTCATGTCTGTATCAAACCTACCACCTACATTACACCCTAGCTTGTAACAGTTATACATCAACACACCAACTTCACAAGAGGCTGAGAAAGTATTCTTACCCCTACAGAAGGGGCAGTCACCTCGGTGTGATCCATGTGCTGTTACAGATGCAGCATATTCTTTGTGCTGTTTCCAGTTATGTTTACTCATTAGCTATGACCTCCCTCTATATACATCCATGCCGTTCCAGTTCACCTGTCATATTTTTGTCTCTTTCCCAAGTCTCTTCTTGCTCAGTAAAAATCTCATTACAAAGATGCATCAACCTATGGGGTATATTTATTGAAACACTTTTACGAGTTCTATGCTCAGGAAATATTATCCTAACCATATCCGAAGATGATATCATACCTGTCATTAGACCACCATGTATAAAGTTATAATAGTCTTCATCCGCATCGTGTAGGTTGGACAAAAATTTGATCCAAAGATCACTATCAAAAGAGTGAAAAAAATTATGTCTATCTTTAGATTTTTGTTGACCATTACTGACTACTCCTTTTTTTCTAGTAAACTGTGCGTTGTGAGCTTTTCCATGACAGTCAATACACAGTCTAATTATATTAGACTTTTCATCTGACCCCCCTAAAGATACGGGTACTATATGATGTGCTTCTCTATAGTCTGTTAAGACTTTGCACGATTCACATCTTTTTCTACGCTTATTCATACTCTAGCCAACTTCTTTACACCATAGTGTTCTTCTGTGTTTGTCCTGATAGCATGGCAGTTTGCACACAATACCTGACACTTGAATACTTCTTCTCTTATTTTTTTGTTACTCTTAGTATTCTTACCATAGCATAAGTAGTGTGCTTTAGTAGCTACTAAAAACTTTTTATCCCTAGGTATTATATGATCAAAATGTAGTGCTACTGAGAAAGCCCTATACCCACAATGTGCACAACCCTTTATAGTCTTATACCTACGAAGTATAGCCTGACCTTCATCATACTTTTTTCTTCTGCGTATCCTGTCTTTTTCTTTACTCTCTTCACTTCTCACTCTCATCATCATTCCCTCTCGCTGATAGTGCTTTAGATGCACCACTCAATGTATTTACTATATAAGGTTTTACTGATTGTATATTCTTATGTCCTGTTACCTGCATAATATTAGCTAAGTCAACCCCACCTTCCATCATCTCAGTCACAGCGGTACGGCGTAAGTCCATAGCTGTAAGCTCTCTAGGTAGATTAGCTTCGTCCAGTACCTCATTGATAAGTAAGGATATTTCACCCTTATCGTATGGTGTATATGCACCTGCCCTTGGCTTAACTCTAGGTGCTACATATTCCTGGAATTCAAAGTCTTCCTTTTGTTGTCTCAACATATCACACAAACCATTAGATATAGGTAAGTGTATCTCAGCATTACGTTTACTTTGTGTCAGGTCTAAGCGACACTGATCTAAGTCTAAGGTATCCCAAGTCATAACTCTCATGTCACCTATGCGTTGCCCCCAATCATATGCCATGTGTACAATAAGACTAATGCTTCGCCATCTAAAGTCACTGTACCCTGTCTCAAGAAAGGTTTTGATCTGATCTCTACTCCAGAATACACGCCTCTGTTTACTAGACTTAGTAGGTACAAGTGCTACTGGATTGTGTATCATTACGTCTTGTCTCATGGAATACTTCCAAGCAGCAGACAGTACAGCCTTACGATAGTTAGCAGTGCGTATGCCTGTCTGAAGCCATATATCATACGCCTGTATAAGATGTCTAACCTTAACGTTAGTACAACGATACTCACCAAGGGACCTGCCTTCCACAAGGGTGTTGATCACAGCATCTAGATGTGTTGCATAATCTTTTTGAGATGCACCAGATAGCCTAGCAAAAGCAGGTGATACAAGATAGAACTCTATAATGTCACACAGTTTAGCATTACCCTTGGGTATTTTCATGTTACCTTCCCTTCACGTTTTTGTACCAGAGATATAAAGCACCGCCTACATAGGCAGCCATTACACTCAACGGCAGTAGATGCATTAGTATATTATCACCCATCCACTTGCTCCTCCTGCCATTCTTGATAGCACACGTACTCACCATCTAAGTCAAACTCTTCTATCAACTCAGTAGGTATACTATCTTTCCAATCTTCATTTTTAAACTCAACACTGTAGGTATTGTTTATATCTAAGGTACTGTCGTACTCACCTATGTAACCTATTCCTGGCTCATAGTAGGATGCCTCAATGCTGATACCTAATCTATCAGAGCCTATATCATATGCACCTGTAGGTGGACTCCATGCACTGTTAAAGCCTAGGTGTAGGTTGGATGTCTTACCATCCTCAAACAGACTAACCTCTACATCATGTACTTCCCACTTGGTATTCCATGTAGAATTAGCTACACCATAATCATATTCACCTATTGGTGCTAGATGTTCCAGTAACCCACCCCTATCTGCCGCGTCTTTGATAGC
>JACLAB010013569.1_pt1 | contig 41796 bp, 69 predicted proteins | sample 8027921 | NCBI WGS metagenome assembly JACLAB01 (sample SAMN15725117, study PRJNA655200) | protist metagenome | isolation source: fluorescence activated cell sorting (FACS) single amplified genomes of... | place: USA: West Boothbay Harbor, Gulf of Maine | collected 2000-07-19 | reverse complement strand
GCATCTTACAATAAAGGTAAAACTAAAACTGGTAAGAAAAGAAATTTAAAAGCACCAAGTAAAGTAGTAGGGAATAAAAGAAGAAAGAGTTTTTGTGCGAGGATGAAAGGGATGAAGAAAAAACTTACATCTAAAAAAACTGCTCGTGACCCTAACTCAAGAATTAATAAATCACTAAGAGCATGGAACTGTTAACATATGGCTAAAACTTATTTATCAATGACTAACGAACTACTGGTTGAAATTAATGAACCAGAAGTAACAACAATATCAGGAGCATTAGGTATACAAAAATTTGTAGCTAACTGTGTTAATAGAGCTTACTTTGATATAGTAGATGCTCAAGATACATGGTCTTGGTTATCATCATCAGCAACACAAGGTAATTACAATGGTAATACTTATGTTGAAACTGTTGCAGGACAAAGATGGTATCTTTTAAAACAAGGTTCATCAAGTGTTGATACAGATTTTTCTAATGTAGACTGGGATGGTTTTTCATTAACAGAACAAGGTGTATCTGGTAAAACAGAACCTTATACAATTAAAAATTTACCTTTTGTTTCTTTAGAAACTTGGAGAGATTTTTATTCTGAAGGTGAAGAAAGAGATAGTTCACAAACAACTCCTGTATATGGTGTACCACAAAGAATAATTAGAAGCGAAGATAATAGACACTTTGGTTTATCTCCTGTTCCTGATGAAGTTTATAGAATTTATTTTTATGCTTACAACAGACCTGCAGAATTAACTACTGATACAGATGTTGTTTTATTTCCAGCACAATACAAAACAGTTTTACTAGCTAGAGCTAGATATTATATTTATCAATTCAAAGATAATATTGCACAAACACAATTAGCTTTAGATGAATATAAAAAAAGTTTAGATAAAATGATTGAGCAATTAAATGCTCCTCAACCTAAATATATCGAAGACGATAGAAGAGTATTTATTTAACAAAGGATAACAATGCCAACTCAAGGAGCTTCCATTACAGTACAGGGTGGCTTGGATTTAGTTTCAAGTAGTCATGCTTTATTTAGAACACCTGGAGCTGCAACTGTCCTACAAAATTTTGAATCATCTACTACTGGTGGTTATAGAAGAATAAGTGGTTTTGAAAAATTAGGAACTACAAGTGCAGTTATTCCTTCTGGAGTTTCAACTGATGCAATGCATGGTGTTAAAGGTTATGCTAATGGTATTGTTGTTGCTCAAGGAGCTAATTTATATTTTAGTACTACAGGTACTTCATATGTTCAAATAAACAAAGATACATTTACAGCAGCTACTGGAACAGTTTCAATTAGTGCAGGTTCACCTACAGTAACAGGAACAAATACTGTATTTACTTCTGAATTTATTGTTGGAGATGATATAAAAATTGATAATTTATTTTATAAAGTATTATCTATTACAAGTAATACTATATTAACATTAGATATTAATGCTAATACTGCTAATACACAAAATGGTTTAACATTTTATAAAGGTGGAATAACTTCAAGTGCATTAGCTAGTGCTACTACAATACCTAGAACTAATCAAACCAATGTTCAATTTGTAAATTTTGAATCTCATGGAGATAATGGTACATTATATTTTGTAGATGGTGTTAATAAAATAGGTGAGTTTCATATTGATGAAAATAACTTATATCACTTTGAAGAATTACATAGGTCTTCTCCAGTAGGATGTTCTTTAATAGAAAGATATACTGAAAGAATTATAGTATCTGGACAAACATCTAATCCTAGTGTTGTCTATTATAGTGGTAGATTAAAACCTTATGACTTTGAAGATTCTTCTGCAGGGTTTATTGATGTAGGTGATATAGTAACAGGTATTAAAGTATTTAGAAATAGCTTAATTATATTTTGTAAAAATAGTATATATGAGTTGACAAACCTTGATTCTACTCCTATAATTAAGTCAGTAACAAAAAATATAGGTTGTGTAAGTGGTAACTCAATTCAAGAGATAGGTGGAGATTTAATCTTCTTAGCACCTGATGGATTAAGAACAATTGCTGGTACAGCTAGAATTGATGACGTAGAATTAAGTTCTATCAGTAGAAAAATTTTACCATTAGTAAATGAAATAATTAATAACTTTGCTAACTATACTATTTCAAGTATGGTCATTAGAGAAAGAAGTCAATACAGATTATTTTATTATAGGTCTGGTCAGGCAGCTAGTGGGCAAAGAGGAATTATAGGAACATTTAAATATAATTCAGAAGGTATACCTGCATTTGAATGGAGTCAAACTAAAGGTTTACCAGTTAAGTTTTGTACCTCAGATGTTAACAATAATGGTACAGAAGTACTTCATCATACTGATGAAACAGGTTATGTTTATAAACATGATACTGGTAACAGTTTTGATGGTACTAATGTAGTAGCAGAATTTCAAACACCAGATATGGATTATGGTGATAATGGTTTAAGAAAAAGTTTATATAAAGTTAAAACTAATATTGAACCTGAAGGAACTCAAAATGATTTACTATTACGAATTAGATATGATTTTGAAAGTGGTGAAGTTCCACAACCAGGAAACTTTTCAGTAGGTAACTTAAGTTCAGCTTCATTATTTGGTACAGCAATATTTGGTACAGCAACATTTGGGGCAACAACTCTACCAAGTAAAAGTGTTTTAGTAACAGGAAGTGGTTTTTCTAATAACTTTAAATTTTTTAGTGATGACACAAATGCTCCTTATTCAGTAAACGGAATGTTTGTTTCATTCATAGCAGGAGGAAGAAGATAAATTATGGCAGGATATATTAGACAAAGTTCAATTAATGATGGTGATACAGTCACAGCTTCATTATTTAATAATGAATACAATCAACTTTTAGCAGCATTTAATGCAACATCAGGACACAAGCATGATGGTACTGCAGCAGAAGGACCAGTCATTGCTCTTATTGGAGATTCAGGTCTTACTACTCCTTTAAACAAAATTCAAATAGATACACCTAATGATGAAATAGGTTTTCATATTGATGTATCAGGAACTTCTACAGAACAATTTAAATTACTAGATGGTGGGATTATTCCTATTACTAATAATGATATTGATTTAGGTACAAGTTCTTTACAATTTAAAGATGCTTTCTTTGATGGAACAGTTACATTAGATGGTTTAGTAATTGGTTCAGCTACTTCTATTACAGATGTAGATACAGATTTAACTTCAGTATCAGCTAGTGATGATACAGTTGCAAGTGCTAAAGCAATTAAAACTTATGTTGATTCACAAGTAACAGCAAGTGATTTAGATTTCTCTGGTGATACTGGTGGCTCTCAATCAATTGATTTAGATTCACAATCATTAACACTTACTGGTGGAACTGGTATTGATACTACAGGTTCTGCTCAAGCAATGACTTTTGCAATTGATACAGCAGTCGTTGTAGATAAAACAACAGCACAAACTTTAACAAATAAAACTATTGATTTAGATAACAATACATTATCTAATATTGAAGTTGATAATTTAAAAGCAGGAGTTTTAGATACAGATATAACTTCAGTATCTGCTTCAGATGATACACTTGCATCTTCAAAAGCAATTAAAAGTTATGTAGATACTCAAGTAGCAACTATACCAGTTGGAGATATTACTTCAGTAGTAGCTGGTGCTGGTATGACAGGTGGTGGAACATCTGGTGATGTTACATTAGATGTTGTAGGTGGTACAGGTATTACAGCTAATGCAAATAATATAACTATTGATGCAACTGTTGCTACATTAGATGGCTCACAAACTTTAACTAATAAATCTGGTAACATTTCACAATGGACAAATGATGCAGGTTACTTAACTGCAGAAACAGATAATCAAACATTAAGTTTTTCAACACCAACTTTAACAATTAGTAATGGTAATAATGTAAACTTAAGTACATTAACAAATGGTTTAATTACTGCAAGTTCAACTGATACATTTACTAATAAAACTATAGATGCAGATGGTACTGGTAACTCAATTACTAATATTGAGAATGCTAATATTAAAGCATCAGCAGCTATTGATGCAACTAAAATTGCAGATGGTTCAGTTACAAGTACAGAATTTCAATACATTAATACTCTATCATCTAATGCTCAAACACAGATAGATAGTAAACAAGCTACAATAGATTCAAGTGCTAGATTAAATGCTAATTTAGTAGGAGATGGTTCAGTAGATAATACTGAATTTGGTTACATTAATGGTGTAACTTCAGCAATACAAACTCAAATTAATACAGCTAATGCTGATATAGCTACTAAAGCTTCAGCAGGATTTGCTGTTGCAATGGCAATTGCTTTATAATAAGTTGTTGACAAAGTAATATAAAAATGGTATAATTAGGATAATTCTATGGCACAAGATTTCGAAAGATATTTACAACAAGACATTTCAAACTCATCAGGTTCGCCTACTGTTTTAAGAACAGCAGCAGATTCAGATGATGCAATCATTGGTATTAGATGTGCAAACACTTCTGGTACTTCTGTGAATGTAACTGTATATGTTAAAAATGGAAGTGACACTTATCATATTATTAAAGATGCACCTATCCCTACTGGTGGTTCTTTAGAATTAATAGATGGTGGTTCTAAAGTCGTTTTACAAACTGGTGATTCAGTTGAAGCTTATGCTTCTGCTGCAACTTCTGTTGATATAATTACAAGTGTTGTAGATACTATCTCAGCATAATAAATAAGGAAACAATTAAGTATGGCATATGTCGGTAAAGCTCCTGCTAACGCAGCTTTAACATCAAGTGATATTAATAATGGAATAATTACTGCAGATAAACTTGCAAGTAATTCTGTTACTGAAGTTAAAGTAAATGCAGATGCTATCACAAATGCTAAAACAGAATTTACACCTGGACTAACTATTAAAGGTGATGGTTCTTCAGCAGATGGAAAATTAATTCTTAACTGTTCACAAAATTCTCATGGAGTTTCAATAGCTGGACCTGCACATTCTGCAGGACAAAGTTATAATTTAGTTTTACCAACATCAGTTGGAACAAGTGGACAAGTACTTGCTACTAATGGTAATGCAAATAATCAATTAAGTTGGGTATCTGCACAAGAAACTAAACCTACAGTTGCTAATGTATCTCAAACAATTGCTCCAGCAACAGCTACAACAATAAATATTACTGGTACAAACTTTGTATCAATACCTCAAGTTGAGTTTATTAAAACAGATGGTGCAGTAACAGTTGCTAATACAATTTCATTTACAAATTCAACTACACTTTCAGTTAATGTAACTTTAGCTACAGGAAACTATTATGTTAGAGTAGAAAATCCAGATGGGAATGCAGGAAGAAGTACAAACAATATTTTAACAGCTTCAACAGCACCTACATGGTCAACTGCTTCAGGTTCTTTAGGAAGTGTTGCAGGAAATTTTTCTGGTACAGTTGCAACAGTTGCAGGTAGTTCAGATTCTACAGTAGCTTATTCAGAAACTACATCAGTATTAACAAATGCTGCACAAGCAAACTGTTCATTAAATAGTTCAACAGGTGCAATCACAACAACAGATTTCGGTGGTAGTTCAACTACTGCTACTACATATAATTTTACTTTAAGATTAACAGACGCAGAAGGACAGACAGCAGATAGAGCATTTAGCTTAACATCTAGCTTCGGTTCAACTGGTGGAGGACAATTTAACTAATGGCTAATACATACTTACAACGAACACCATCAACTAATGGTTCTTTTGTAACTAATACTTGGAGTTTTTGGGTTAAAAGAACTGCTTTAAATTATGATTATAGAAGATTATGGAGTTCATATGTAACATCAACAAATAATTTTATGATAGCATTTACTCCTACAGATGAACTAGAATTTAGTTATTTCGCAGGTGTATATGATTTTCAAGTAAAAACTAATAGAAAATTTAGAGATACATCAGCTTGGTATAATATAGTTATCGCACAAGATGCAAGTGCTAGTACAAGTACAGATAGAGTTAAAATATATGTTAATGGTGTAAGAGAAACTTCTTTTGCAACTACAAATTTTCCAGATTTGAATGAAGGTTCAAATACAATAAATGCTACTAATTCTACAACTATTTTAGGTCAAAAAGGAAATGGGTCTGAATGGTTTGAGGGTTTAATGAGTCATGTTCATATGATTGATGGAACAGCTTATGACGCAACAGCATTTGGAGAATATGATGCTAATGGTGTTTGGAAAATTAAAACTTCTCCATCAGTTACTTATGGAACTAATGGTTTCTTTATTTTAAAAGATGGTAATTCAGTTACAGACCAATCTGGTAATGGTAATAACTTTACAGTTGGTGGTGGTACATTAACTAATACTGAAGATAATCCAAGCAATGTTTTTGCTACTTTAAATCCATTATTTCCTAGTGGTAATGCTACACCTTTTACTTATTCTTTTGGTAATACAAAAATATCTGAAACAGTTGGTGGTTGGCAAACTACTACTTCAACACTAGGTTCATCTAGTGGAAAATACTATGCAGAATTTAAATGTTTTGGAAATGTAATGATGGTAGGAGTTGTAGATTTTTCAACAACTACTAGAGGTGTTTATGGTTCTAATTTTGCGTCTAATTCACAAGTTACTTCTTTTGGATATGGATATTATAATGGTGATGGAACTGTAAGATATGAAGGTGGCACAGAATTAAATCCTTTTGGAGCTAGTTATGGTGCTAATGATATTATAGGCGTTGCTTTAGATTGTGATAACGACAAATTATATTTTTCTAAAAATGGTGTTTGGCAAAATAGTGGTGACCCAACAAGTGGTGCTACAGGTACAGGAGCTGTATCTTTAAATACAGATACAAACAGAGTTTGGGGTTTTGCTTTATCTACTGAATATCAAGTAGCAGAATCAAACTTCGGCAATGGTTACTTCGGAACAACAGCAGTATCTAGTGCAGGAACTAACGCAAGTGGTATAGGAATCTTTGAATATGATGTTCCAACAGGCTATACTGCTCTTTCAACCAAAGGATTAAATTTATAATGGCATATACTACAATTAAAAAACCTTCGGATTATTTTAATACTAAACTTTATACAGGTAATGGTGGAACACAATCAATTACAGGTGTAGAATTTCAACCAGATTTAATATGGAATAAATCCAGAAGTGAGGGAGAACAACATTCTTGGACAGATGTTTTAAGAGGTACAAATTCACAAATTCATAGTGAAGGTTCTAACGGACAAAGTACTGCTACTAATAGTGTAACTGCTTTTGGTTCTGATGGATTTACTTTAGGTAGTGATAGTTTAGTAAATAAGAATACTATAAATTACGCATCATGGAACTGGAAGGCTGGAACAGCAGCATCTGGTAATACATCTGGAGCAGGAACACCTACAGCATTTACATCTTCATCAAATGCAACATCTGGTTTTTCTATTGTAAAATATCAAGGAAATGGTGTATCAGGACATACTATACCTCATGGTTGTGGTGCAGTTCCTTCATTGATTATAATTAAACAATATGATGGAACTAGAAATTGGATAGTTTATCATAAATCACTAGGTAATACTAAATATTTAGAATTAAATACTAATGAGCCAAAATACACAGCTGGTAATGTATGGAATAGTACTACACCAACTTCAAGTGTATTTACTTTAGGTGATAATTCAGTTGTAAATGCAAGTTCAAATTATATAGCTTACTGCTTTGCAGAGAAACAAGGCTACTCAAAATTTGGAAGCTACACAGGTAATGGAGAAACTGATGGAGCATTTGTTTACACAGGATTTAAACCAGCTTTTGTTATATTTAAAAGGCATGATGATGCTGTAAATTGGTCAATGGTTGATAATAAAAGAGATACTTATAATCCTACTAATAAAAGATTATTTCCAGATTTATCGAATTCAGAAAATACTAGTTTAGACCCTTTCATAGATATGCTAAGTAATGGTTTTAAATTAAAAACATCAAGTACAGCCTTTAATGGTGGAAATTCTCCATATATTTTTATCGCATTTGCAGAAGCACCTCTAGTCGGAGATAACCCAGCTACAGCTAGATAGGAAAATAAAATTATGGCAATAATAAAAATTAAAAACCCAGCAATAGATTTAGATGCAGCAGAGATTCCTAATCTTGATGCAAGTAAAATTACTACTGGTAACTTTGATGCTTCAAGAATTGGAAGTGGTACTTTTTCTGATGCAAGAATAGCAGCATCTAATGTATCTCAACACGCAACATCTTTTGATGACAATGCTATTGTTAATGATATTTCTACACTTGCTTTAAGAAGTGCTACTTCAGAAAATGCTATAGCTTACTCAACTTCAAATCAATTTATTGATGTATTCCAAGACAGTTCTGGGATTGCTTCACACACTACATCTTCAAGAAATGCTAGTGAATTTATAAACACTCAAACACAAAGTTATTCAACACCTGCATATGAAACAGGAAATAGACAAGGAGCATATAGTGTTAGTTATGCTAATTTTGGTTTAAATGGTGCTATTGCAAATTGGATAGATGGTAGTAATAGCGACAACACAGAGAATGCTTGGTATTTTAATAATATTGTTACAATTACTTCAGATTTTAGAATTGTTTTTGATTTAGGTTCTGGTAATTCAAAAATATATACTGGTGCAAAAATGATTCAACATAGTCACTCAAGTAGTGGTGGTGTTTGGGTTTGGGAAGGTTCTAACGATAATAGTAGTTATACTACTTTAAGTTCTAATTTCACTTGGGGATTAAATGCTTCAACAGAAACTGTGAATACTTGGTCAAATAATACAGCTTATAGATATATTAGAATAAAAGGTGTAAGTGGACAAACAAATACTGGACCATGGCAACTGGATATGCAATTTCAAACTAAAACTGGAACTACTGTTACTAATGCAACTGGAAACTTTATATCCAATACAATTACAGCACCATCAAGTACATCTTCTATGGGTGCTATAATTACTTACCAAGACCAAGCAGGAACTAACGCATTAAACACAGATATAGTTTTACAATTATCAGCAGACAATGGTTCTAATTTTACAACAGCTACACTTACTGCAATGCCAGATTTTTCTACTGGAATTAAAATGGCTAAAGTAAATGATTTATCTGTGACAGCAGGAACACAATTAAAATATAAAATATCTTTTGCTAATCAAGCATCTGGTTCTAAAGAAGCTAGAATTAGAGGAGTAAGTTTACAATACTAAGGAATAAAATAATATGGCATACATAGGACAAAATTTAGATAGGTTTAGCATAGTTGAAAAACTAGATGTTATAACTCCAGCTACTGCAACAGGTGCTGGTCCTTATAACTTAACTAAATCTAATGTAGCATTCGTACCAGCTTCAGCAGATACTATGGTTGTATCAATCAATGGTGTATCTCAATATGGTAACTTTACTGTTAATGGTTCAACAATAACTTTTAGTGGTGCTTTAACAGACGCAGATACTTGTAATTTTATTTATCAAATGGGTACTGGTTTTATTACAACACCAGCAGATGGTACAGTTAATACAGCACAACTAGCAGATAATAGTGTCACTACAGCAAAAATAAATAATTCTGCAGTAACAGATGCAAAGATAGCTACTGTATCAGCAAGTAAGTTAACTGGTGCTTTACCAGCTATTAGTGGTGCAAACCTAACTAACTTACCAGCAGAAACAAAACCTACAATAACTTCTATATCTCCTTCAGTTATAGAAAATACACAAACAGCAGTTACAATAACAGGAACAAATTTTATATCAGTACCTCAAGTAGAAGCAATTAATTCTACAGGTGCTATTGTTGCAGCAGATAGTATTACTTATACAAGTGCTACTCAAATAGTTGCAACATTTACTTTACCAGTAGATGGTACATATTTTTTAAGAGTAGAGAACAATGATGGTAATGCAGTAAGAAGTGGTTCAGCTTTACTAACAGTATCAGATGCTCCAGCTTGGACAACAGCAGCAGGTTCTATTTATACTGGTGGTTCAGTTGTAAGTACAATTACTTTATCAGCAACTGGTGCTACATCATTTGCAGTAACAACAGGTGCAATACCAACAGGATTAACATTTACTTCTGGTACAGGAAGTTGTACAATAGCAGGTACACAAACAGAATTTACAGCAGCAGCTACAAAGAATTTTAGTATAACAGCAACAGATGCCGAAGGACAAACAGCAGTCAGAGCTTTTAGTATGAGCTTTACTTTTGGAATGTCAGGCTCAGGAGGATTTAATTAATGGCTAATACAACTTTACAGAGATTGGGTATATCAGCAGGAGATAGAACTAAATGGACTTTTTCAGCTTGGGTAAAAAGAAGTAAATTAGGAACTGATGCACAACATATATTTTCTAGTAATGCTGAAAGAACAGGAACATATAATTATACTTCTTTTTATTTTGATAATGACCAATTAAGGTATTATGAATATTATAATAGTGCTATTCAAAATACTATTACTACAAATGCAAAATATAGAGATGTCAATGGATTTTATCATTTTGTATTAGTTTATGATACTGCACAATCAACAGCATCAAATAGAGTAAAATTATATGTAAATGGAGAACAAGTAAATTCTTTTGCAACAACCAGTTATCCAGGTTTAAGTGAAGGAAGCTTTATGAATGTTTCTGGTTATGATAATTATATAGGAAACCAAACAACTAATGGAGCTTACCCTTTTTCAGGCTCAATGTCACATATTCACTTTACAGATGGATATGCTTATGACGCATCAGCTTTTGGAGAAACAGATGCAACCACAGGTGAATGGGTAGGAAAGACTTCTCCTTCAGTAACTTATGGAACTAATGGATTCTTTATTCTTAAAGATGGTAATGGTATTACTGACCAATCAGGTGAAGGTAATGACTTTACATTAGGTGGTGGTACTCTTACAGATTTAAAAGATAATCCTGATAATACTTTTGCTACATTAAATCCTTTAAATGTTCCAACAAGTAATCCACCAACATTTTCAAATGGAAATAATACTTCTATAACAAATACAACAACAGGTGCTTATAGGTGGGGTGGCTCAACTACTTTAGGTATGACATCTGGTAAATTTTATTGTGAAGCTAAAGCAACAGTAGATAGTACTTATTCAAGAAATTCTATTGGTATAACTGGAAATTCTTCAAATTTAGCTAGAACAAATGAAAGTATTCAAAACACTACAGCTAGTTGTGGCTATTATTCAGAAGATGGGTCTGTAGCGTATAATGGCTCTGGAAATATATCTGGATTTAATACATCATATACAACAGGAGATATTATTGGTATGGCTTTTGATTTAGACAATGGAAAATTATATTATTCTAAAAATGGTACTTTTTTAAATTCTGGTAATCCAACAAGTGGTTCAACAGGAACAGGAGCAGTATCAATTCTTGCAGCTTCAACTACTCCAGATGGTGCTTATTTCTTTGCACAATCAGATGAAACAGGAAGTTCCTCTCCATCTAAATTTGAATTCAACTTCGGCAATGGCTACTTCGGAACAACAGCAGTAACTACAAATTCTGGTAATGGTTACTCAGGTGCAGAAGGTGCATCTAAATTTAATTATACAGTACCAACAGGATACTCAGCACTTAGTACGAAAGGACTTAACGAATAATGGCATACACAACTATCAATAAATCAACAGATTATTTCAATACTAAACTTTATACTGGTAATGGTTCAAGCTCTTATGCTATTACAGGAGTTGGACATCAACCTGATTTTGTATGGATAAAAAAAAGAGATGGTACTGTTAATCATTTATTACATGATTCTATTAGAGGTGTAACTAAATTATTAGTTAGTAATACTAATGCTGCAGAAGATACAAATACTAATATTCTAAACTCTTTTGATAGTGATGGTTTTACTGTTGGTTCTAATTCAGCAAGTAATGATAATAATGGACCTTTCGCATCATGGAACTGGAAAGCAAATGGTGCAGGTTCAGCTAATACAGATGGTTCTACAAGTTCTACAGTTTCAACTAACACTACAAGTGGATTTAGTATTGTTAAATATACAGCAACAGGAAGTAATGCTACAGTTGGTCATGGTTTAGGTGTTGCACCTGCTATGGTAATATTAAAGAATTTAGATAGTGCAAGAAGTTGGACAGTTGGACATAATGGTTTAACAAATTGGAATTATCATTGTTATTTATCTTCAACTAATGCAGAAAATTCAGATAGCACAATGTTTCAAGGTACAACACCAACAAATACTGTATTTAGTGTGGGTACTGCTGCTGAAACAAATGAAAGTGGAGATAATTTTATAGCCTACTGCTTTGCAGATGTACAAGGCTTCTCAAAATTTGGAAGCTACGTAGGTAATGGCAGTACAGGTGGTACATTTGTTTATACAGGATTTAAACCTGCGTTTGTTATGTGGAAAATAAGTTCATCAGCAGGAAATTGGCAAATGCAAGATACTGTTAGAGAACCATTTAATGATGGAACTAGAAACGCATTATTTCCAGATTCTTCTGAGGCTGAAGCTGTTGATACATCAGGTTGTGATTTTTTATCAAATGGTTTTAAATTAAGAAATGCAGGAAGTGGAAACAATTCATCTGGTTCATCATACATCTACATGGCATTTGCCGAAGCACCTATAGTAGGTACTAATGGTGTTACTGCTAAAGCTAGATAAAGTTGACATTAACAATATAATATGATATAATTATGGCAAGAGCAAAAGGATTATTAAATAAAGAAGCTCATGTCAGGATTCCCAAAGGCAGTTCTCAAGGTCGAAGACCAACTACAAGCAGTATGAATAAACATAAACGAAGACAAACTGGTGTTAAAATTTATAAAGGACAAGGAAGATAATGGCTAGACAATCAGCTACAGAAGTTAAAATAGATTTTTTAGTAAAAGAAATTAAAGAACTTAGAAATGAAACTAAATGTCTAAGAGCTGATATTAATAAAGGCAAAGGTGCTATCTGGATATTAATTATTTTAGCAAGTGCAGTTGGTGGAGTATATAATTATTTTAATAGTTAAAAGGTAAACAATGATTACAAAAGTAAAAAGAGTTAGATTAAATAAAAAGCCTAGACAGAAGTTTGCTGTTGGTGATGAAGCTAGAAAGTTTGAAAACATTCCTACTGCTTCTCAACCACAACAACAAGAGTTAGGTACAAGACAAGAATTTGCTGATAAATACGTTACTTCTCAAATTGCTAAACCTGAATTAGCTGCAGCAGCTACTCAAGCATATACAACACAAGCTGTACAATCTGATGAAATATTAGGTGGTACAACTATGGCTGCTCCTACAGATGTAGGACAACAAACAATTACAGGCTCTGCTATTTCTGCACCAACAACTGGTGTTTCAACTGCTGCTGCTGCTCCTGGTGCTTTCAATGTTTCTACAATGACAGGTGCTACAGGTACTGCACAACAAGCTACTGCACAAACTGGAACTTTAAGTTCTGCTTCACAAGTAGGTACAGTTACTGGAAGTTTATCTGGTACTGCAACTGGTGCTACTGCAGCTCCAACTACTTCAGCAATAGCTCAAGCAGCTCAAGGACAACTATCTTCTGGTGCATTAGCACAAGTTGTAAGTGGTACTGCTGCTACTGTTAATGGACAGACTGCTACACTACCTACAGATATTCAAGCTGCAGTTGCAAGTAATCCTGCACAAGTTACAGCAACTATTATGCAACAACCTGCTGCTGTACAAGCACAAGTTGCTTCATTACCTACAGACGCTTTAGTATCTACACAGATTAATACTTTATTAGATGGTATTGATACTGGTAGTATTCCTACTTGGGCAAGAGGTGCTGTTGAAAATGTAGAAAAGAATTTAGCTGCTAGAGGTTTAAGTAAATCTTCTATCGGTAGAGATGCTTTAGTAAATGCTATTATACAAAATGCATTACCTATTGCACAATCAAATGCTACTGCGTTACAACAAAGAGCATCACAAAATTTAACTAACGAACAACAAGCAAGTGTATTAACTGCTCAACAAAGTTTCCAATCACAATTAGTTAATGCTGAAAATGATATGAAAGCTGAAATGATGAATGGTCAGTTTTCACAAGAGTTAACTAAACTTAATGCAATGAATGAACAACAAGCAATTGTTGCTTCAGCTAATCAACAACAACAAGTTAGATTAGCAAACTTAGCTAACCTACAACAAGCTGGATTAACTAATGCACAGTTACAACAGCAAATGGGTTTAGCTAATTTAAATGCTGGACAACAAACAGCTTTAGCTAATGCTCAAACTACTGCAGGTTTTGATGTTTTAAATTTAAACAATGCACAACAAACTGCAATATCAAATTCTAATTTATATAAAACATTTGAAGTATCTAATTTAAATAATACACAACAAGCTACTATGCAAAATGCTGTACAACTAGCTACAATGGATATGGCTAATTTATCTTTTGCACAACAACAAGCTGTTCAAAATGCTAAGTCATTCTTACAAATGGATATGACTAACTTAACTAATACTCAACAAACAGAAGTATTAAATACACAGAACAGACAACAATCTATGTTGACTGACCAAGCTGCTGCAAATGCTGCTGCTCAGTTTAATGCTTCAAGTGAAAATCAAGCTACTCAATTTATGACTAACTTAGCTAGTACAATTGATTCACAGAATGCTGCAAGAAATGATGCTATGACACAATACAATATTTCTGAAGGAACTAGAGTTGAAGCTTTAAATCAAGGTAATGCAATAGAAGCTGAAAGATTACAGTCTACTTTAAATACTCAAGTAAATCAATTTAATGAGCAATTAGATTATAATAGAAATCAATTTAATACTCAGAACTCTTTAGCAATTGAACAAGCAAATGTTGCATGGAGAAGACAATTAAACACAGCTAATACAGCAGGAACTAATGCTGTTAACCAAGCTAATGCTATGAATGCTTTTAATTTAAGTAACCAAGGTTTATCTTTTATATGGCAAGAGATGAGAGATTCTGCTAAATGGGAATATGAATCTGCACAAAATGCACAAGAAAGACAAACTAATTTAGCAATAGCTGCATTAGGAAATGAAGCTGCATCTGACCAAGGTAGAGCTGATATATTAAAAACTCTTGGTGGTTTTGCAATGGATGTTTGGGCTAAATTTCCTTCAAATAAATAAAAAGTTAAGTATTGACAATGGTCACTTCGAGTGATATAATAGATGTAATAAGATTATATAGGGAATTTCCTAAATATAATTATCTTTCTGATAGAGATATTGCAAAAGCAGTAATTCCTTCTTTATCTTTAAATCAATATAATATATTTAGATACCCTACAACTGGTGTTGCTTATGCATTTACTAATTGGGCATTTTTAAATACTGAAGCTGAACAAAGATTTTTAAAAAATGGTTTTTTAGAAAATTTAGATTGGGAGAGTGGTGATATTTGTTGGCATATTGAAACAGTTAATACTGCTTTAGATAAAATAAAATTTGTATATAATTCTACAGCAGATAAATTGTATACAGATAAAAGAATATATAATAATAAAGATAAATATATTTATTGGTTAAGAATGAATAAATCAGGTAAAGGAATACAAAGAATAAATAAAATAAAAATATCAAGAGGAATAAATAAATTTATAAAGGAATAATATTATGGGAAGTGTAGCAAGAGTATTTAAAAAAGTAACTAAAGCAGTAAAGAAACCTATTAGCAAAGCATTTAAAGGTGTAGCTAAAGGGATTATGAAAGTTGGTAAAGCAACTATGCGTGGTGTTGCTAAATTAAATCAAAAGCTTGGACCAATAGGTTCTATTGCTATGGCTATTGCTATGCCTTATGCATTAGGAGGTTTAAGTACTATGACTACTGCAGCTATGAATAGTAATTCTGTTTTTCTTCAAAGTATTGGTAATGTAGGTAATGCTATTAGAACAGGTTATCAAGCTTTTAATGCTGGTGTATCAAAAGGATTTAGTACAATTACAAAATCTATTTCAAAAGGTTTCCAAAGATTTGCTCCTGAAGGAGTTAAAAATATGTTTTCTAATATTTCTACAGGTGCTAAAAATTTATATAACTCAGCAAAAACAACAATGAAAAAATATACTCCTAAATTTAAAACTGCTACTGGTGGACAATCAGAAGTATTTGGATTTGGTCAAGCTGCTGAAGGTCCTATGTTAATGGATAATACTCTTGTTGCTGATAAATTAGCAACTGGACAATTAACATCAGGTCAGGTTAATGTAAAAACTTTAAGTGAACCTTCAGGATGGTTTACTAAAACAAATACTGTTGGAGTTAAATCTGATAAAATTATACAAGATACTTTAAACACAGCATATGAAAAAAGATTAGCAGGTTTTGATAAAAATACTTTAAGATATTTTAATGATACTAAAGCTGCTGCAATACAAAAAGGTACTTACTTAAGTGATGACCAAATAGGTTCAATGATTACAGATAGTAATGCAGCTAAAAATTATAGTAAAGAAATACTTTCATATAGTGGTGATATGGATTATGCTGGAACAGGTACTGGTAAGTATGATATTAAAACTGAAATAGCTGATTTATCTCAAACAGGAGATTATAATTTAGTTCCAGGTACTGCAGGTGATAAAGAATTTTATCAATACACAGGAGATAAAACTTTTAAGGCTGACCCTATACCAAAGACAAAAGGAATTGATACTAAAGCTTTAGCTTCTAAATTTTCAAAAAGTTTATTAAACCAATCAGGTACTGAAAACATAAGTCCATACTATATGGGTCAACAAGATATGACTATGCAAACAAGTATGTCTAATTATGGTGAAACAGATATTAAAGGAACTGCTGGTGGAGATTTCTTTACAAAAGTTTATGGTGTTGAAGCAGGTGAAAAATTAAAATCATATTACAGAAATATGAATTTACTTCATCAAAATAATATTTAAGGAAAATTAATTATGACAGTAAACAAAGCAGGTAACTATACAAAACCTACAATGAGAAAGAAAATATTTAGTAGAATAAAATCACAAGCTTCACATGGTACAGGAGCTGGACAATGGAGTGCAAGAAAAGCACAAGCTCTAGCTAAAGCTTATAAAAAAGCTGGTGGAGGTTATAAATCATAATGGCATTAACAGCATCTCAAAAAAGTTTAAAAGACTGGGGTAAACAAAAATGGAGAACTAAATCTGGTAAGCCTTCATCTAAAACAGGTGAAAGATATTTACCAGAAAAAGCAATTAAAGCTTTGTCCTCTTCTGAATATGCAAGAACAAGTGCAGTTAAAAGAAAAGGTACAACAGCAGGTAAACAATTTGTAAAACAACCAAAGAGTATAGCAAACAAAGTAAGGAAGTATAGAACATAATGGCTGAAAGATTACAACAAAATCAATTTGATGAAGTAGGTGTTAATCCTTTTAATGCTCCAGTTCCTGGAGAATCTTTAACTTCATCTCCTGAAACTCCTAAAGCATGGGAAACACCACCAGAATATACAAATCAAGATGATGCTATGATGGCTGTTTATATGGTATTAACAGAACAAGAAACTCTAAGAGGATTAATTGAAATTATTTCTGATGGAATTCCTTTAGATGAATTAGCACAAGTAGTATTATATAAAGGATATACTGAAGGTAAGTATACTCCTGATATGATGTTAATGTTAGCAGAACCTACAATTTATTTATTAATTGCTATTGCTGATTATGCTGAAATTAAAGATTATGTATTATATAGTGAAGAAGATGGCGACCCTGATTCAGAAATTCCTGGTGATGATGTTACACCAGTAGATATGGATGGTGATGGAATTCCTGATGAACCTAAAGCTAAAGTTGAACCTAAAAAAGATTCAGTTAGTGAAAGTTTATTATCAAGAATTGAAAAAGAATTACCTACTAAAGTTGAAGAAGCTTCAGTAGAAGAAATAGAAGAGGAAGTATAATGGGATTTTTTACAGATATGGGTAACTTTGCAACAGGCATGGTTGAAAGAGATAGAGAATTAACTAATGAAAAATTAGCTATTAGAGCAGAAGAATTAAAAGCTAATAGAGATTTAATGATTGCAATGAAGAAAGATAAATATGCTGCTGACATTGCAAACTATAAAGCTGAGAAAGAAAAAGCTAATGAAATTCAAAAATTAAATTCTGTTGCTGCTAAAGGTGACATGGATAAATCTTCTTATGCTAAACAATATTTATTACATAGCTTAGGTACTGAGAAATTTAATGCTTTACAAAAGTCTGACCCTGAAGGTTTCTTAGATATGGTTGCTAATATTGGTTCAGCTAGAGATTATAAATTTACAACTGATAGAGAAAGTATTGATAATCAATTTAGTGTTGATACTAAAATTGTTAATAAAGGATTTGCTGATGCAATTGAAAATGCTAAAGGTGATAGTTTCTTAATTAATAAACTACTTAAAAAGAAATCTAGTGTTAATGATAATGTAAATGCTAATATAGAAGAACAATTAAAAGCAGCTAAAATTATTAAAGAAGAAACTGTTGAAAATGATTTTGACGTTTCTAAAATTAAATTTAAAGATACTATTAAAAAAGCAAGGAGTCCTTCTAAGGAATATAACACTTCATGGGATACAGCATATGGAAAAGTTAATTTTGATTTGAATGCTAAAAATAATAAATCATTTAAATACTTAAATAAATTTTCTAGTATGGGTGGAGCAAATGAAATATCTTTAAAATTTGATAAAACAGATGGTAAAATTGTAGGACATAATGGTAATTCTATAACAAACTTATTGGCTATGGAAACAATGTTTACAACAATTAGAGATAATAAAGATGCTGTAACTGCTTATAATGTTAATAAACAACCAACATCAATTGCTAAAAATTTTAATAATGATACTGTATTTAATGAAATGTCAAATGTTATTAATCAAGGTAGAGTTACAAATATTGATGGAAGAATAAGTTCAGATGGTAAGAATAAATATAGCTTAACTACTTTTGTTCCTTTGTCTGTTGTAGGAGAACAAGGAGGAATTAGCTTAGGTGATGCTGGAATTTTAACTATTGACAAAAATCAAATGCAAAACATTAGTAAATTAATGGCTGACTTTATTGTTGTTAAAGCTGATGCTATTGATAATACAAATATGGATAGTCAGTCAAAAGTTTCTTCTGTATATAGTGAATTGTTTGAAGGTAATGCTCAAACTGTTAATGAATTTAAAAATTATTTATTAACTAAGGATGCAGATATAAAAAGTTTTTATGATGGTAATGTAGCTAAAACTAAAGATACAACTACAGAAAGTATTGAACAAAATAAAACTATTATAGATAATAAACCAAAAGAAATAAAAACTAATGTTAACTTATTACCTGATGGTTCTGGTTTTGTTAGAGGAGATGAAAAATTTACATGGAAAAATATTAAAAATTCAGAACAAGAAAATAAATTAACTAATGAAGAAAAAATTGAATACGATAAATGGAACAATACACAATCTAATACAGATAAAAAAATAATAAAAGGAACAACTTTTGAAGAGATACAGGCAAATACAGATGCTAATACAAAAAAAATAACTGATGCATTTACTGATACTGCAGGTAACTTTAAAAAAATGAAAACTAATAATACTAATATTAGACCATTTAATAAAGGATAGGAAAAACAATGTCTTCAGAGCCTTTAACAGGTGGTACTCTTTTAACAAATGAAGAACAAAACATTTTAGTAAATGATACTCCCCTTTCAAATATTGAAGTAGAACAAGAACCTTTAACAGGAGGTATTCCTCTTTCAACTTCTGAAATAGAACAATTAAGTTCTACAATAGAAACTCCCCAAACTAAATTACTTAATGAAATGTCTTCTGACCTTACAGGTGGAGAAAAAATAGAAATATCTAATCTTGAAAAATTAGAATATGGTTGGGATAAAGAAACTATGTTCTTTGGTAATGCCTTTAGAATAGGTAAAGCTAAAGTACAAGATTTATTTGATGATGATAAAACATTTAAAGATTTTATTGTAGAAAATGAAAAGAAAAGAATAGAAGATTTTGATAAAGAACATTGGAAGTTTCGTACTGATAAAGATAAAGAGAATGGAATTGTAACAACAGGTTCAGTACTTGCAGATTTATTAGACCCTTATTATTTAGCTGGTTATTTAAATCCAATTAGTTTAAAAGCTATGACTAATCCTATTAGTTCAGCAACTCTTAATGGTTTATTAGTTGGTGGCGATGTTGTTATTGATAGTCTGGCTAAAACTGGTGAAGTAGATTGGGGTAATGTTAGTGTTACTGCTGGTACTGCTGCTGCTATTGGTGCTGTTATACCTATAGGTGGTAATCTTTTAAAGAAGTATGCACCTAAGTTAATTAAAACTGAAGTTGATTTGGTTGCACAATTTATTGATAAGAAACTAGCTAAACAAAATAATTTAAGTATTCCTCAATTAAAAAAAATACAAGTTGCTGCAAACAATCCAGAAGTTAAACAAGCTAGTCAAGAATTAATTAAATGGACTAACAACTTTGTTAGACCTATAGCTAAAGAAACAGGTAAGTTTAAATCTTTAGAAAAAAAATTATTAGAAAAAGAAGATTTATTACTTAAAATAAGAAAATTAAAAGGTAGAAAAAAACCTAAGCCTAATGTTCCTGGTATGTTACCACAAGAAAGTTTAGGTAAACAAATAATAAATATTAGAAATGAAATTGATGTTGCTAAAAAAGCTAGTGAAAAAGCTAAATCAATATTAATAGAAAAACAATCTATAAAATTAGATAAATGGGGTGAGTTAGTTGCTAATAGAAATACTAAAATATTAGAAGCATTAAAGAAAAATGAAACTAACTTTGATTGGGCAGTAAGAGGTTTATTGTCTGCAACTGTTAGACCACTAGTTGGTGCTGGTATGGGTGCTACTGGTGGAATTTTATTTGGTGATGAAGAAACTGATTTAATGTATTGGATTGCTGCTGGTGCTATGGCAGGTCAAATGCAAAAGATGGTTCAAAGAAGTTCTAAGTTTGGTACTAATTTAGAAAAAGGAAAAGTATTAGGGATTATTGATAGAGAATTTACACAACTAACTATGCAAAAAGTTAGAGATTTAATGTCAGGAACAAGTGCATCTAAATTAAATTCTTATGGTGGTGCTACAGAAAAAATAAGTAAGATGTTGTTTAGAGAAGTAGATTCTCCTGTTCAAGAAAAATCAGCAATAGCTGTAGCTGAACAAATGCAAAGATATTACTTTAGAAAAATTAATAAAATAACTACAGGTTATACTGATGATGAGATTGCTGCTGCTGTTTCTATTAATAGAGGTAAGCAATTAACAAAAGATACTCCTGCTAATGTAGAAAAATTATCTACAGACTTAAGAAATTATATGGATGAATTTAAATCTTTATATAATGATTCAGGTTTTTATTCTGAAAAAGAAATAGCAGATTATTTTCCAAGACTATTAGATTATGATGCTATTAAAAAAGATGAGAAAGCTTTCTTAGAAACATTAGAAGGTATCTTTAAAAGTTTAAAATATAAAGACCCTAAAAAAGCAGCAAATAAATACTATGAAGGACATACAACATCTGGAGATACTGTTCTTAATGCTAGTGTATTAAAAGATATAATGGGTGGTAACACATTAAAGAATAGAAACTTTATTAAAACTCCTATATCAGACCATATAGAAAAAGAAAGAACATTAGTTGGTCCTTATAAATTAGTTGAAGAAGTATTAGAAAAGAAAGGGTATTTAGTAAATGATGCTCGTTCTATATTAAGTAATGTTGTAAATGATTCAGTTAAGTCTATAGCTTTTGCTAGACAGTTTGGAACTAATGGAGAATTACTTACTCCTTTAATGCAACAAATAAAAAACAAATATATAAATTCTAGTTTACCAAAAGAAAAAGCTATCAATGCTGCTAATCAAGAAATAAAATTAGTATCAGAAAGTATTGATGCATACTTTGATAGATATGGTAAAGCTATGACAGGTGCTGCAAAATCTAGTGCTAGTATATTAGCGACATTAGGTAATTTAAATATGTTAGGAAGAGTTACTATATCATCTTTAGGTGATATTGTTCAACCTTTACAAAACTCTTCTAATTGGAGAAGTATTATTAAAGGATTTAAAGATACAGCACTAACAAACAAAAGAGAAACAGGATTAGCTAAATCTTTAAACCAAGATATTGATAATGCTATTGCAGCTAGTTTAGATAAGTCTGCTGGATTTGAAGGTAGAAATATAATGTTAAATGCTGGATGGGTAGGTAAAACTCCAACAGCTAAAGTTAATAACATTATGTTTAAAGCATTAGGTTTGCAATGGTTAACTGGTTATGCTAGAAGATTTGCATATAATACTGCTGCTGCTGATGCTTTTTATTTATCTAAAACTTTAAGTAACTTAGCTAAGAAAAACAATTTAGGTAAAAGACAAGCAAAACAAATTACATATTTTTTAGAAAACAATTATGGTATTAAAGCTAATCAAGCTATAAAGATTGCTCAATCAAAAAACTTTGATGAAGCAATTAAAATTACTACAAGTAAAAATTCTTTAAATCAAGCAGGTATCATAGGTGCTAATAGAGATGCATTGATACCTCAAGTATCTAATAGATTATTATTTACACAAAGTAATAATCAATGGGTAAGATTAATGGGTCAGTTTTTATCATGGGCTATGGCAAAATCTGCACAAACAAATAAAATATTAATGAGAATGGAAAATGGAAATGCTAAAACTTTAGTTAAAACTTTAGCTGTGTTACCAATTTATTCTGGTGTTCAATCATTAAGAGAGATAGCAAAGTATGGAGAAGTAGTAACTGATTACGATGCTAATAACAATAGATGGTGGGCTGAGGGTGCTAGATTATCTGGTATGTTTGGTTACTTACCTGAACTAGTAGCTAATAGATTTATTGGTCCAGGTTCTAGAGAGCCTTGGTTTTTATTTCCACCTGCTGCACAAGTAGCGTCAGCACCAGTAGAAGCATTACAATCTGTATGGAATGATGATACTGATAGAGCAATAAGAATTGTAAATGAAAGACTTTTTCCTTTACCTAACTGGAGAAGAAATATCTCAAAACTATTTTCATCTTCTAATAAAAGTATAAGTACTTCAGGTAGTGGAACTATTGGAAGTGAAATAATGTTTTCAAAAGGAGGTATTGTTAAAAGAAAAGGATTTAAACATGGTGGTTTGCATGATGCAGCAGAACAAGCAGCTAAAGAAGTAATATATCCTATGGCAAAACCAGAACAAACAGAAGAGAATACAGTTATAGGTCAACCTGAAGTTTATGAAGATAAAGAATTTTTAAATTATATAAAAAAAGTAGAGAATAGTGAGTTATTAGGAGGTGATAAAAATAATATCATCCATCCATCTGCTGAAGGTGGTAATGATACTTTAGGTTTTGGACATAAGCTTACTGATAAAGAAAAAGAAACAGGAAAAGTTTATGAATATGATATTGATAATTTAGACGAAAAAAAACTTGATGATATATTAATAAGAGATTTAGAAAAAGCAGAATTAGAATTACTTAATAACTATCCTGAAGAATATACTTCATTAGATAAAACAAAGAAACAAATGCTTATTGACTTTCAGTTTAATGGTGGTGCAGGAATGGTAGATAAATTTGAAAAGTTTAGAGATGGTTTGTTTACAGGAAATAATAGTAAAATAAAAAAAGAATATAAAAGAGGATATACAGATAAAAATAAAAACTTTAAAGAATTAGTAGAAAGAAATAAAGACTTTGCAAAATTTTTCTTTAATAAATTAGATAAAGATAAACTTGAAAGAGTAGAAAAAAACCTAGGTGGTATAATTGCAAAAGCTGTAGTAAAAGGATTAACAAAACCTACAGTTAAAAGAGGTGATACAGCTATCTCAACTACAATAGGTACATATAAAAAAATTAATAATATCTTTAATGATAATAAAGTTAAAACTGTACATGACTTTGGTTCTGGTTTGGGTTTAGGTTCAAAAGAATTTACAAATAAAATAGTAACTAACCATGAGCCTTTTGTTCCTTTGGAAAGAATTATAAAAGCAAAGGGTAAAGTACCTAATTATAAAACAGCAGATGATGTTATATTTAAGGAAGGTTTTGCTTCTAAGGATGGTGTTGTTAATGCAAATGTATTAAATGTAATTGAAGACCCCATGGAAAGAAGTAATGTTGTTAGACAAATATCACAATTAATTAGTAATAAAGGTATGGCTGTTATTACAACAAGAGGTTCAGAGGTTACTAAAGCAGCCCAGACTTCTAAGAATGCTGTACCATTTAATGATGGTTGGATATTTGGTAAGGGTGATAAGAAGACTTTTCAAAAAGGATATAGTCAAAAAGAATTAGAAGAATATATTAAAAGTATTTTAGGTGATAAGTTTTCAGTAGTAAAAATTCCAAGTAAATATAAAGTAAGTTCTTCTGGAGTAATAATTAAAAAGATTAAAGGAGATAAATAATATGTGGTTAAGTGCAATTAAATTAGCTATGTCTACAGGTAGTCATATCTATAAAAAGAAAAAAGAAACACAAATGATGATGGCTAATGCTCAAGCTAAACACGCAGAGAAAATGGCTGCTGGGGAAATTGAGTATAGTGGAAAGCTATTAGAAGCTAGGCAATCAGATTGGAAAGACGAATTTGTTTTGATAATTCTAACTTTGCCAATAGCAATTTTGGCATATTCTGTATGGAGTTCAGACCCTGACATTATGGTTAAGGTTGATATGTTCTTTGATAAGTTTGCTAACTTACCTAGTTGGTTTACTAATCTTTGGATTCTTGTAGTTGCAAGTATCTATGGTATTAAAGGAACACAGATATTTAAAGGTGGAGTTACTAAAAAGTAATGAGAGATAATAAAGTTCTTCATGCTTATATAGAAAAACTAATTAAGGATAAGAAAAAAATGGAACTGTTTAAGAACTTAAAGAAAGAAGTTGAAACAGGGGCTAATGGTACACAAGATTATATAATTAAAAAAGGTATTAACAAAGATAAGAAAGCAAAATGATTAAAAATTTTAAAGACATTGTAGTTTTATTAATCACAACTGGTGTTCTAATTTTATTAGCAACTATTATTGTTGGAGATTATATTGTAGCAGTTAAAGAAAACAGAACAGTAGATGAAAGTGTTATTACATTAATGAAGATGTCAGTCACAGGATTAATTGGTGTTATTGGTGGTTATATCGGTGGTAGTAAATGAAACATATAATATTATTTATTTACCATTACTCAAGCAAGTTAAGTTCTTGGTCATGGAGAAAATTATATAGTAACAGAATAACAGGATTAGGATATAAGAAATGAAAAAAGAATGTAAGCAATGCAAAAAAGAATTTGAATTAAAGGATGAATTAGATTTATTCTGTAGTCAAGGATGTAAAGAAGAAGCTTTAGCAGAATTAGATTCTAGTTCGGATGAATGTTTGTCATGTCAATAGCAGAATTATTTAAAAAAAATTTTGTACTTATACCTGTAATTGCTTCAGTATTGTTTGGAACATTTACTGGAGTTAAGTATGTAGTTAATTTAACTGATACAATTAATGCATCAGAAGCACACATAGTTAATCTTGAAAGAGATTTGGTTGTTGCCACTTCATCTATTAATGATTTGAAACAAAGGTTATCAGCAGCCGAAGCTACATGGGTTATGGCAGAGCAATTATACTCAGTTTTAGCTGACAAAGTTAGAGAGCATGACTATGATATTAAGGATTTAAACAGATAAGGATTTATGAATGGAGGATTGCAGGATGGATTACAGATTTACAGCGATACTTATTTTAATGTTTATAGGTTTAACTATATTTGCTGAACCTGCATATCCAAGAAATGAATATTTAAATAATGGTAGTAATTCATGTTCTTATGGAAGTATAGATTTAAGTATTGGACAAGGAAACAGAGATTCAACTTCAAATAATTCTAATCCTTACTGGGATAAAAGAGAAGAAGATAGCAATGATATAAGATTAAGTTTTAGAAAAAACTTAGGAGTATCTAAAAAAGATTGTGATAGAAGAAATGCTATTTCATTACAGAATGAAAAACTAAAACAACAGTTAGAGTTGTTAAGAAAATGTAATTCAGTTAATAAAAATTCTACATTACAATACAATGAAAACTTTAATGAACTTGTAAACTATTGTAAAGGTCTTGGTGTCGGTTCTAAGAATGAAACTAGACCAACAGGTTCTTTATGGAAAGAATTAAAAGAAGATTACAAAAAAGAGAATCCAGATATTAAAATATATGGACCAAAGAATGAATAGAAAAACTAACACAGCATTGATAGCATTATTAGGTACAATACTTATGGGTCTTAGTACTTATGTACTTGTAACTATCATAGAACTTCAGACAATCGTAGCTATGATGCAGCAAGAACTAATGTCTTTAGATAAAGTTTTCGGAAGAATTTATGCACATATGGATAGACTAGCTAAATGATAGATAGATTTTTTTATAGATGTTTTGCTACATTAGATGAGATGTGTGATTGGATAAGTAATTTATTTGCACCTAGATGTAAATGTAAAGGGAGAAAAAAGAAATGATATCAGCAAAAATATATATCTTAACAATAATGTTATGTGCAGTAGGACAAACTCAATGTGTTATGCCACAAGGAATTAGTGAACATCTTACTCATTACGACTGTGTTAAAAGTGGTATGGGTGATGGGTATGAAGTTTTATTTGGAAGTGATTTAACTAAGAAGCAAGTTAATGATGGTAAACTATATGTTAAGTTTAGTTGTGTTGAAAAAGAAATAGTTGAATCTTAATTAAGCAACTTGCTTCATTAGTTTTTCTAGGAACTCATGCAAGTTATCAAAGTGTGTTCTTGATTCTCTTATCATAGCATGAACAAGACCTGCATTATCTTTTTTAAAATGTAGATTAATTTTACTTAAAGGATAAAGACTTTGCTCAACAATAAATTGTCCTTGATTATTTATAATTAATTTGAACGTAGCTATATCAGCTTCAGTTTTCTTTACTCTCTTTGGAGATTTAAGTTTTCTGTTTATCATGGTGTTTCTTTATCATATCAACTAAGTAATCATCATTATCTTTTTCTAATCTTAACTTAGTCATAGGTTCATCACCTTCTTTATACACCTCAATAGTTTTAATTCTATCTGGAGATGTCATAAAAATAGGAAACTTACTATTCATTTTAGATTTAATCATAAAGAAACCATCTTCAGCTACGCCAAAGGTTTCAATGTTTTTAACATCAATATCATCCGAACCTATTAAACATATTCTTATATTATATGCAGGTGGTTCTGATTTAACTTCAGTACCATTTAAATTTACTATAGACATATTATTTTTTTATCTCTTCTTTTAAAATCATAGACGATGTACCATCATCATCTTGTATACTATCTACACTAGATGTATAAATTTCATTTAACTTTTCATTGTTTCTATTTATCTTTTTCTTAAGATGTTCTTTCAAAGTTTCTATCTTTACAAATAAAATTTTATCTATTACAGGATTAATCCCATACATAGGTAAGTCATTAAGTGAAGATATAATTCTTCTAAAACCTCTTGCTCTTTTTTCTAATTGTGCAATTGTACTTTCACTAATCATAATCTCTCTCCAATATCATTTCTAAATAATGCATAGCTTTTTCTATGTCTTTTCTTTTACCTTTTAATTTATGTCTACAAATATATTTAATAGCATTACCTTCAGCAAATAATAATTGATTCTCATTTACAAACTGAGCAGGTTGTATCTTCATACCTTTGTAGTGTGTACCATCTACTTGCTTATCTAAGCTATCATAGTTAGTAGCTTTAAACATATCTTTACTTGGCATTGATTGGTCCTTCTTCTATATACTTTTGTCTTTTTAATTGTTGTTCTGATGGCTCTAACATAGCATTTAAATCATCATATGTCAACTCTTGGTTGCGTTTTAATTTCTTAACAATCCATTTATATGACCATGGTTGTAGCCTAAATGTATCACCTTGATAATAATGTGTTTGATTAGGTAGGAAATTAAGTACATTCTTAAAGTTAATTTTACTAGCTTCTTCTTTAGATAACAAAGAAGTTAACCATTCAACAAGAAGATGTTTAGCTTTGTTTCTTATCTTACTCATTTTTTTATCGTTCATCATTTACCTCTTTCTTTCCATGGCAAACTTCATATGTAGCATTACAACCTGAACAACTATAGTTAGATACAAATGCAAAGTCAACATCATCATAAACATCCTCAGCATCAAAGTCATTACCCCAATATACATCACTATCACAAACAAAACATTTCATTATTTTAATTCCTTAAAATTATTTTCTCTATCAAAGTATTTATAGTCAACTGTTATAGGGTCAAACTCTTCAATACAACTTAATACATCTATCTTATTAAACTCTTTGCAAGAGTAAACATCTAGTTGTATTAAAGCAGGGTCTGTTTCATCCCAGGTATGAATACCAATATGAGAAGTATCTATAATAGCAACACCACTAATACCTTTGTTTCCTTTTTTAGAAACTTTAGATGCGTAAGGACCTGCTAAGGTAGTCATATTTATTTTAGCTATAAGATTATTCATCCATTTAATAACGTGTTCTTCAGTTTTAGGAGGGTTTTTTACTTCTGCCCTGATAAGAAGGTGCTTATGTTTAAGTAAGTTTTCCATATGTTTCTATTCTTGATTTGTATTCATTAGTTACTTCATCTACTTTAGGAAGTTTAACAACATCAGCTAAGATAGTATCTTTGTTTGAATATCTAAATACTCTTAAGCCTTTACCTCCATTAGCGTCAGTATGACATTCCCATTTATGAGAACAGAATTGACAACCAATTGCTAAAGTTTTGTTACCATTCTTTTCTTCTTTGTATGGGTAACATTTTTCTGGTGGTGTATCTTGTACTAATGTAGTCTTTAAATTTTTAATTAAAGTTTTAACATTAGGCTTTGCCATATCATCTGGTTTGTAAAAACAAATATCACCAGTTGATTTATCAACAACTAAAAAGCCACCATCCTTAGTACCATTAGCTGTTTCATATCCAGACAGTTGAGCATGATAACCAAATGGGTCATCACCTACTATCTCACCTGTTTGAAATTTCTTAAAACTAAATGATGAAGCTGACTTAACATCACATATCTCACCATCTATTTTAGAATCTATATGTCCAGTCACACCATCAATCTCAACTTTCATTTGTTGGTCTTCAATCTTATGTCCTGATAACTCAGCAAGATATAAAACTAAATGTTCAATGATATGTCCATATAGAAATTTTAAATTTAGTCCTGCGTTTTCTTCTTTCTTATCTTTAGGGCTAAACTTATCGTACCATAATTGCCTAGATGGTTTACCTAGAATTGACATCCTAAGTTTACCTGCATACTTCTCTGCATTGTATGGTTTGTTCCAAGCTAACATAGCTTCTTTAATATTCTGAAGAAAGACATCTAAGTTTTCTTCAGTCATGTTGGCAGGTTTACCATTAGATATATCAGCTATCAAACTTTTAATGTCCGTAGCTAATGTACTAATGTGTTTCTGACCAGTTGTTTCCGACTTTGTATTCACCATTTAAAGGACACCTTATGTTTAATAGTTTCCCTGCATCTATAATTGATTGTACTGCGACTCTTCCAAACTGTTCTGCTTGTTCTTCTTTGACTTCGTATTGGAACTCATCATGTACATTCACCACAGGAAACGCTTTGATTTGTTTTACTTTAACATATTCTTCTAGCAATGTCAACGCTTTCTTCATAACTATTGCACCTGCACCCTGCAATAAACTATTTAATGCAGCATGAGGATGTCTAATAATTATTCTTCTTTGGTCGAGTCCTGTGACGTATCGTCTTGTAGCCACTCGTTCCACTTTTTCTCGTAAGCTTCTAAGACTTGGTGTTGCTCTAAGAAATTTTTCTTTAGCTCTTTCACCATCTGCTGTCGAACCTCCGATGATACTTCCGATTTTTGCTGAACCTGCTCCATAGATAAATGCGTAGATAAAAGTCTTCGCCTTATCTCTTGATTCCAGACCAGCAGCAATTTGATTTGCTGTGTGTATATCTCCATTAACGACTTCATATATATAATCCTTATCATTCATGTAGTGTGCTAACATCCTCAACTCAAGTCCAGATGCATCCACTCCTACTAGTTTATAACCTTTGTTTACTATCCATAATGCCCTACATTCTTTACCATATGGTGAGTACACAGCAGGAATTTGAGCCATGTTGGGCGACTGGTGGCTCATCCTTCCTGTTATTGTGCCATTAGTAATGACCTTGCCATGTACTCTACCATCTTCTCTTATAGCTTCTATCCAAGAACTTACTTGAGCAATTCTTTTCTGGAGCATAAGAAACCTGTTAATTAATTTAGCTTCAGGAATATTATGTATCTGACTTAATACTTTCTCATCAACAATAACATGACCTTTATCTGTTTTCTTCTTAGGCTTCCACCCAAGTAACATCAATCGTTCAGCTATCTGTTGTCTTGAACCTAAATTAAATTCCTTGAACTTAACTTTAATAAAGGGAACTCCCTTCACATATCCTCTTGCTTTGTTATTAGACTTAGGAATAAACTCTTCTTCTATTTTTAATGGAGGAAAAGTTTTTCTTACAGTCGTAGTCAAGTCATTCATGTCTTCTTGAAACTTAGCTTGTAAACTATAAGCTTCTACTATATCAAGTTTAAATCCTGACTCATGTTGTCTTTGAATTATCTTTGCTGTTTCATGTTCTAACTCTATTGACTCACCAAAGTCAGTCATCTTTTTAAATAGAAACTTATATAACTTTTCTGTTAAAGCTACATCATTTCTACAGTAAGCTAACATCTCATCACTAAGATAATCAAATTGTTCAAACTGAATTTTACCTTGACCTCCAAACTTTAAACCCCAATTTTTTAGTGAATGTCCACCATCTAATATAGGATTAAATAATCTTGAAAGAACTAAGGTATCAGTTATCTTACAATTTTTAAACAAGTCTTTACCAAAAAATTTATTAAGAACAGGTATATCAAAGCCTATGATATTGTGTCCTATAAATTCTTTAGTTTGTTTTGCAAAGTCTTCGAACCTATGTAGATTCTTACCATCTGTAAATTGATAATAAGTTTCTCCATGTTTACAAACAATGCACCATACTTTATCAGCAGTCATCGTTGTTTCAACATCGAAGACTACCTGATTAAAGGTCATCTATTTTCACCTCATTTAATCTACCAGTATCAGCGTCATATAATAAGTCACAACAAGGACCAGTAGTACCAGAGAATCTATTCTTAAGTACCCTAACTCTTGTTGTATTTCTAACAATAGGGTCATCATTTTGAGCATCTCTTTCTAATCCGATAACCATATCTGATAGTTGTCCAATAGAAGCTGAACCTCTTAATTGTGATAGTGAAGTTGCTGCACCCTCTTCATGTCCTTTACCTTCTGGTCTTCTTAAGTGAGATACAACTACCAAAGCAATACCTGTTTCTTGTACAAGTGTTCTAAGTCTAGTCATAATTTCATCTAAGGCTCTTCTCTCATCACCATGTTGTTGGTCTGATACAATGATACTAACATGGTCAATCACAACATACTTACAATCTAAACCTTTAGCTAAGTATCTTACTCTTGAAATGATATTGTCAATTGAATTAGAACCAAAGTGGTCAAACATAAATACTCTACCAGTACCTACTGTTGCATCAAAGTAAGTTTTTAATTCTTCTTTACTTACATGAACATCTGGTAAATGTAATCTTTGATTTGCTTCAACACTCATCAAACCTTTAGATGTAATGACTGGTGTTTCTTCTAACATTAACAAACCAATATTATCTTCAGTTGATTTAATCATATGATGAACTACTTCTCTCATCACTTGTGTCTTACCTAGACCAGACCCTGCAGTAAATGTAACTAACTCAGCAGGTCTTATTCCATAAGTAATTTTATTCATTCCTTCAAATGGATATTGAACAAATGCTTTTGATATAGGTTTTGCTATCTCATCAAATAAAACATTAGCATTAATAATACCATCTGGTGCATATAACTTTGCATCCCAGAAAGCTTTAGTATATATCTGTATATTATTTTTAGTTAAACAATCTGAAGCGTCTTTAAATCCTTCAGGTAAGTGCATGATTTTACATTTGCCTGGAGAAAATAATTCTGCTACCTTTGAAGCACCTTCAATACCATGCTTATCATTATCAAAATTTAAAATAACATTAGTGAAGTTAGTTTCTAACCATTCTAAACTTGTCTTAATATCCTTGACTGCTGAAGTAATACCATTCTTAATACTAACTACTGGTGTTTCATACTTGTCAGTCTTAAACATTTGATAAGCTGATAAACAATCTAACTCACCTTCCGTAATGATAATGTATTTATTTCTTTTAAACAAATGTTCACCAAACAATCCAGAGTTTTTAGTATTACCTTGAATACTAAATTCTTTTAGCTTAGTGTATCTTGTTTTAGTTGCAACCTTTGCACCTTGTTTATCGTGATAAGGATAGTAATGATGAGTAATACTACCCATGCTATCCATCTTAACTGAAACACCATAGCGTTTACAGCTTTCTTCTTTTATATTTCTATCTATAATTTCTGCATAGTTAGATTCTTTTAAGTAATCTTTTACTTCGTATTCGTTAGCACCATTCGTTGTAACCTCTGTAACTTCCATATCGTATTCCTTTATATATTGTTGACATGAAAAACAATAAGCTGAGTTATCTTTGTTCACAGATACTGCATCACTACTTGAACATAGTGGACAGGGTAAATGAAACTTTACAAATCCATTATTTATTTCTTCCATAGTCGCCCTTTGTAATTGTTGTTTGCATAAAAAAGGAGAGCCAGTTTTAGCCGACTCTCCCCAGGAGATAAGTATAATGAAACTGCCATTAGACTTATGGCTAGTTGTAACTAGAAGTCTTCTTTAATATCAACACCAGATTCTGTTGGTGTGATTATATCAAAGTCTTCTTTAGGTGTGTACTCTACTAGATTCTTAACTTGAACTGCTTGTAAATCTAAACCTTTACCAGTCTTACCTTTGTAAGTCCAGTCATAAGATTTATACATTACTACAACCTTAGAACCATTACCAACTATTTTATCTAGTGGTTGTTTCTGTCCATCAACAATTGATGGTGGTTGATTCTTGTCACCATTTGCTTTAGAAACTTTTCTTTTAAACTTAATAACATTCTTGATAGTGTTGCCATCAATAACTGTTTCGCCTAAAGTAATACCTTCTTTAGCTAGGTCTGTTGCTGTGTTGTCATCAACTGCTAAGTCAATTCTCCACATTGGTTCGAACTTTTCATTGGGTCTTATTAAAGAAGCCCAGTACGCTGTGCCTTCTACTTGTGCCATTTTTTATACCTCATTGTATTTGTTAATTTATTTGACATGAATAATCTTTACCATAATTAATCATCCTTGTCAACTGTTTCTTCATCTTTTTTTTCTAAGATTTCATCTATCTTTTTATTAATAGTTCTCTTGATAGTTTCTTTCTTAGACAGCTTCTCTTGTAGTTCAGCAATCTTAGAACCTAAGGCTTGAACATCTGAGTTTGCTTGTTCTAATTGTATTAGAATCTTTTTAATTTTACTATCTTTTACTGCAACTAATTCAACTGCATCTTTTTTTTCTTTAGTTAATTCAGCTATAGTAAGTTTGTATTCTGCTAATAAATCTTTACTACTCATAATTATATTTTTATACAGTCTTCACTAAACAATTCTTTTAGTGGAAGTACCACACATTTACTTGCTCTATAATCTCCTATGTTTTTAGTGTGTGTTTTTTTATATTTCTTTACAATCTTTTTTAGTCTTGATACTCTGAACACTAACATACAATGTTCCTTCTTATCTAACTCTAAAATATGAAACCACCATTTAGCTTCTGTCTTATCTATACCAGATGGCTTACCTCTATACTCATATTCAAGTGCAATGTTTCCAGTTTTTCTCCACCAGTTTCTTTCAGTTTTTATTTCTACTTGTTCCTTACCAAGCAAGTCAGCTACTCTCTTCTCTCTTATCTGTCCATACTTTAAGTCTATATCAAACTTTGAATTGTTATTTAGTTTCATTAATATTCCTCTGTAAAAGTACACAAGTATTCTAATAAAAATTTATTTAAGTTCTTACCTTTAAATAATTTCTTACCATTCTTTTCTACAATCTTATTGTAAATCTTTAATACAAAATAAGGTTGAAGATTAGCATAGTCACATACTAGGTTAAAATGTTTATCGTCTTTATCAAACCAAAGCTTTGCGTCTTTTATAATTTGAAGTCTTCCTGTACCCCATGCATGAATATCAATATCCAATGCATCAAGTATAGTTCTAACTATAACAGACCTCCATAGAATTAAGTCTGGTGTTAGATTAAAATTTCTATTACCAAACGCAGGGTTTCTAATTGAGTCTTGTTTAATTATAGTACTCACTATTCTTTCTCCACTTCTTTAAATGAAACAGTCTTTGCTTTTTTATTGTGTGCTTTCTTAATCTTATCTTTATATTCTTTTTCTGTTATCTCTTCTATTGTATTTCTTGTTTCTTTAACTTCTCTCGTAATAATATTTGCATTGTCTGAGAAGATAACTTTTCTTTCTATTTTCTTTTCATTAGTTACACCATCAAAGTAATCTTCAACAGTTAGTTTCATATCAATATATGTCTTCTTTAAAATAAACTTACTCACACTTATACTCCTTTATTATTTTTATTCCTCTAGCTTGAGCATACTTTTTTTTAATGTAACCTTTGTATTCTAAGTAGCCTAACATTTGAAACGCTTGTGATTTGCTACCCATCTTCATATACGTTTTTATATTTTCAAAGGATGGCATTATATTATTTTCTTTTGAATAAGTTTTAAGAAAAGTATATAATTGTAATTGTCTTTTTGTCAGCATTTTAATCCTATCATATTTATTAGTTGTTCACAAGTGGAAAATAACCTAGTAAAATCAACGCTTATTAGCGTCTTCCTTACTGATACCTGCGTTTCTATACTCCTCTTCTTCAGTCATAGGTACATTGTTGTAATAACCTCTTGTTCTTAATAATCTTTCGTACTTGACCTCAGCCTGGAGATTTTCTATCTCAAGCTTTTGCTCTTCGATAATTCTCTCCAGGTCTGCAGTACCTCTGTCATCAAACTTAACCACTAGGTTGATGTCCTATCTCTACTAAGATTTTCCATTGGTTTCTATTACCCATGCAACATTGGTCAAACTTTTCCATAGCTTCATCAGCACTTGTTGCATTGATAAACATATCAAAATTAAATAGTTGATTATGAAATACATAAACTGAATTATCACAATCATCTTTTTGTTTTCGTTTGTATTTTCTTTTAGCCATTATCATTTTCCTTATTGTTATATGCTACGCTTTGTTCAAACAAAAAATACTCAAGGTTATCGTAGTCCTTTTCTTCTGTCATCAACTCACAAAAATGGTCAGCACTATGCTTGTTAACAAATTGTTTTTCTAAATTAAATCTATCACCATGTGTAAATTTACTCATCACTATATATTTTTTTACTTTTGTATTGTCCATTATGCTTTCTCCAATCCTTTCATTACTTGTTGTTTTATTAAATTTTTAAGTTTGTTATTAGATTCTTTATCTCCAAATCCCATAACCTCTACATGACTGTCAAACCAATCTTGTTTAGGTTTTGTTTTCTTAACTGCTTTTTTATTTTTTGTTTTCATGTTTATCCTTTTTGTTATGTCTGCCCATGTACCAATCTCCAGGCTCATAGTCCCATCTTTTACCATGATGTCCTCTCATATCAGCATACCACATACGCAATCTTACTATTAGTTTTTTAAAAGTTCTCATTATTATCACACCTATTTATTGTTGTCAAGTTTAATTTAATATTTTTTCTTTGCAAACTCCTGCTTGTAATAAGTTGTTTGCCTGTCTACTAAACCAACCTTCTAATTGCCAACACATTCCAGTATCAATTAAAAATTGCCAAGCTTTTAACTCTTCTTGTACTGTGTCACTTCTTATATGTCCATCACAAATACCTACTGCATTATGTAATTCACTAATAATTTTTCTATCTAAATTTAATTTCTTATAATGTTTATAATAACTAAGTTCAGTTTTATTACTAAATACTTTCTTACCATAGATAGCTGTTTTTATTCTCACCTTTTTACTCATTTGTTTTCTTTTGTAGTTGCTCTTCAAGTATAACTCCTATCATATGTAGTTTGCTTTCATCCCTTTGTGTCCACTCACCATTGTTCATTTCAATGATGTCATACTTCCAACTGTTCCAATCCTCAAGTATTTCTTTGAGCATTTCTTTTGTCATATTTCTCCTTTAGTTTAATTGCTATATTAAATAACCCATTCTCTCTACATTTTTTTATTATACATTTAAGTCTAAATATAAATTGTGTTTTTCTATCCATGTTTTACTGTACTTGCTCCTTGTCTTCTATATTTTTCTTCATAGTACTCGTCATATCTTTCTTCTTTTTTATTCCATTTTAATCTTAAGTCATCACCTCCTACTTTGTATACACCACACATTTCCATAACTTTAAAATCTTTCTTAAAGCATTGGGTCATACCATCAAACCTAACCAGTCGACACCCATCACCAGTCCAATATGCACTACCCTCGTTATCTTCTAATGACATATTCTCATAGAAGAAATGATTTAATATTCTATAGTCATGGTCATCACCTTCATGTCCTATATCATCTAACTGTTTGTCATTGTATATATGTCTAAAGGTATACTCATGCTCACCATTTTGTTCGTGAAATTCACACATCCAATACTTCATCTTAAGTCCTCCTCTATTTCTTCTATGTAATCATAAACAATTCCAGACACACTATCTGGAAGGTCATCACTTGCTATTGTTTTCTCTTCACCATTAGTTAAGAATATTTTTATTAACCAACTATCTATTCTTAAATCTCCTTGCTCATCTACACTCATTACATATCCTCCAATTGTTCTATTGCTTTTTTGTATGCGTCTATTACTACACTTTCATTTAGAAAATATCCACTATCATCTTTGTGCCAATACTTTTTAAATAAAATAGTTTGTACTTCTGGTAAGCTAACTGTTTCATGTCCTCTCTCTAAGCTAGTCCTACTCATTACTATATCAGCTACCTCTTCTTGTACATCTATGATTGCTTGTTTAACTTTACCCATTTTTCTAACTCCTCTGTTGTATATTTTAATGATGACACTAAGCCTACTACACTCCAATGTTTTTCATAAGCTAACTGTCCTACTTTTTTTGTGTCTGGTTTTAATTTACTTCTATATTTCTTTTCCATTATATTAATCCTCCCATTTCAAAATCAAACTCTAATCTTTCTAATAAAATTTCTTTATCATACTCATTAGAATTTTCTATTGGTTTGTAGTCATCTAAATAAAAATCTCTGATAGCTGTTTCCATTACATCAAAGTCTTGTCTACCCTTTATTATTTCTATCAGTATTTTTATTTCATCAGTACTGAACTCATCTTTTATTTCTTTAATTGTTTTCATGTATTACTCCTTATATTATTATTGTGTTTAAATTGTGTTCATACCCATGCAATATCAACATAAGACCTATGCAATATTAACATACTATGTTCTGTTGTAGATAACAAAAATATTTGCTAAAGATTATATAGGAATATTTAAGGTTATTAATAATACTATACATTACAATATTTAATTATCTCTATAACTAATCAGCCCAATACTTATCTAAGTTGTCAGTATTATACTCCAACACCTCAAACTTTTGACCTCTCTTCTTACTCTTCAACGCAAACTCTTCAGCGTCTTTTTGTTCAGCAAAGATTTGATTAGTATATAATCTCCACCCTTTCTCTGTTTGTTTATTAAAAATAATAAACCACATCATAGTTCCTCTCTTTTACTTTTTACTATTACATTATATTTATTTTTATAATAAGGTTTCCACTCTACACTTACTTTGATAGTAGTACCTCTCATCTTTCTAGTTTTTAACATCACTCTCCAATGGTCTGATAATTGATTAGCTACCATTAAACCTACATGATATGTACCACCTGCTCTATGCAACCATTTTTTTTCATGTTGTATTATTTTTTTATTCTTCATTACAGTTCCTCTCTCTCAAGTTCAAATGAAAATCTATTAGTCATCTTCAAATAATCTATGTTATGTTTTGTTAATGCCTGTTGTCCATATATAATTGGTAGCCAACAATCATCTTTATTAACTACATAATATAAATCCTTACCATACTTACAAGATTTTCTTACCATTATATGTATCTTACTTTGTTCACTCATTACTTATTCTCCTTGTTTATATATGTTCTTACAGATGAAGATAGATTTTCTATCTCTCTATAAATACTTTCACCATCCCAATATTCAAAGGGTTGCCAGGCTAACTCTTCAAGTGTGGAAAATAATTTATCATCCTCCATAACATCCCAATCTTTAGGTAAGTCTTGACTTAAATAAAAACTACTTGCCCACTCAAAGTCTTTGCTCTCTGTTTGTTTAGTCATAATTTTTCTTCCCATTCGTTGTCGCAATCATCACATTGTATTATATTATCTTCATTATCTTCTTCCCATTCTTCACCCCATTCATAATTAGACCTATAATCTAAATTTTTAGAGCCACAATTTTCACATTCACTCATTGTTTCCTATCTGTTTATTGTTTGTTGTTGTATTTAAAGTACCATTAATACCATGATACTCTGGTCTACTCTTCTGTTGTTGTATGGTATCATAAACCAACTCAACCTTGTTATATATCTTATGTAATTCTGCATAAGTTATATCCTCTTCATCTAAAAGTTTTAACTTAGCTAAGTGTAGTAAGTCTAAAATCTTTAATAGTTTTAGTTCTATTTTATTTTGTATCATCTTAACACCTCCCTTATTATAACAAGCAAACCAAATAAAAGTATTGCTTGTAGTTCCATTGGTACATCTAAAAATAACTCAATCATTTTTCTACTCCAAATTCTATATAACTTTGCTCAAGTAATGATGTATCTATTTCACCTACCCAATTTAATGTTATATCTTTCTCACTATTATGAGGGTCAACAACTAACTTAATAGCAAAGTCAGTTTCCTCATCATAATATTTTAGTTCTTTTATTAGTTCTTTAATTTTCATTATAACAACTCCTCTAATGTTTTATCTATCTTACTATATCTATCTCTCTCAATCTTTAATCCCATTGGTAGTCTTAACTCTTCAAGTTCAGTTAAAGAAACATAACCTATTTCTTTTTCTGTTATCTCACATAAACCAAATGCCATCTCTGTATATGGATTTAATTCTGTTAAGTACCATGTACCCATACCGACAGGATTAAATAATTTTACAACTACCTTATGTTTCTTAGGCTCAGTTGCGTTCTCATTTTCTGCATGGTTTCTTATTAGTTTTTCTCTCTGTGCTTTAGTTAGTAGTTTCATATTATATCCTATCTGTTATATAGTTTGTTAGCTTTCTTTTTTTGTTGGTCAGTTAACTTTAATTTTTTACCTAAGCTTATTAAAAAATCACAGTATTTCTGCTCTGCATATTTATATTTTCCATAGTCTTCAACGTCTAAAGATTTAATCTCTATCTTAATTAAATCTCTTAGTGTACATTTTTCTCTAGTGCTTAACTGCATTTAGTCCTCCATTATCTTAGTTAGTTTATTTAATTTTACTCTTAGTCTTATAACCTCTTCTCTGTTATTGTCAACATCCTCACTTGCATTTAACATAACTCTTATCAAGTGTGTTATGTCCATGTCTTTATACTTAATATATTTTTCTTTAGAATTAGAGTAGTACTCCTCCTCTAAAAATTCCATTATATCGCATGGATTTTTTCTGCCTGTCTGTATCTCTAGAATTTTAAAATGATTTTCTAAAGTGTACTGATTATATTTTTTCATACTTACTCCTATTGTTTATTGTTAATTATAGTTTTCATCTGCAAAATCATAATGCCAATCACCCTCTTGATTAGAATTTTCAAATACATCTAACTTTCCCTCATCATGCATTTGTTCTGCTACTTTTAAAGCGTCTGCTTCATCTTCTGCCATAACGTCTGCATAGTACCACCAATCTTTAGTCATTCTAACTGTCCATGCAGTAAGCTTTTTTTCTTTTGTCATCTTATCTCCTATTGTTTATTGTTGGTTTTAAAAAATTCTTTTTCTGTATATGAATGCTTGTGTCTAAATTCTTTAGCAGTCATTGAACAGTACTGTCTTTCTCCATCATCTGACTTATCCCACTCATCACTAGTGAAATGAACTGATACCAATTCATTAAGCTTATCACTATGTTGATATAGGAATGATTGAAAACAAAAATCCTCACATTCATCAGTATAAATCTGCTCATTATTTCTTAAATTAAAAATTGTAATCACCATATATTATCCTCCTAAGTTATTGATATTATTAAGTTAATCATGGCAATACCACATTGTATTTTTATATTTTTTACCATGTAATTCTTTTTTTAAATCTTTTAAATACATATTTAAAGTATCTAAAAAATCATCATAACTTTCTGTATCTTGTAATAATATCATTATATCTTTTACTCTATCAACTCTATGCTCATATGAATTATAGTAGTCATATAATTTATTAGTTTCTGTTAGTTGGTTTGGCTTAGTCATGTTTACTCCTATTGTTATTGTTAATGTTTTCCATAGCTTATATTTTTTATATCTTTACTCCAACACATTCTGCAATCCATACATTTTCCATCTTGATTTGCTGATGGACACTTAGCATTTTCTGTCACTACGCTTGATGTATGTTCCCATGCATTAGGTATTGAACCATTTATTTTTGAACCACTCAATCTAATAATTAAATTGTCTGGTACTTCTTTAGGGTCAACCTCTAATAAATATTTTCTCTCTTGTGTTGGTAGCCAATGCCTAGTGTTAGGTGTTAGTATTGCAACAGCAAATATTTTTCTTAGATGTTCAACGCTTTGTATATCTCCTGCGTCATGCCATCTAAAATATTTTTGATTCTTTATTTGAACTGCCATTGCTTCAACCCATAATGGATTTGTTATACTATCCAATCTTTTATATTGAACCTCTTTAATTTTTGGATACCTTATATAGTTTCCCTTTAATGCATAACAACTAAAGCAAGGTGTACCCTCAATTTTTCTAAGCTTAGAGCCTGTCTGACACGCCCACGCTGGGAGACTATAACTTAGCCCTGGCATTTTAGAAGTTCTTGTTAAGCTTTGTGTTATTTTTTTAGCGTCTTTGGTTAACATATTATCTCCTATTATTGATTTAACTCTTCATGTAATTTAAAGAATTGATTTTCCCACTCATCCATAAATTTATTAGCTGTATAATCCACAACTATATCTTCATCTTCATTTGATGGAATTATCCAAGCCCATCCCTTATTTGTTTTTGTTTCAGTATCAACTATAAATATATTAAACTCTTCTAACTGATTGTTATATAGAAACTTTAATATACTACTTAAATCATTAGTTGTTTCTAAGTCATTATCTTCATGGACATTTTGTATTTTTATTGAGTAGCCTTTATTTAAAGCCCACTTAATCAAATTGA
>JACLAB010004781.1_pt1 | contig 41964 bp, 53 predicted proteins | sample 8027921 | NCBI WGS metagenome assembly JACLAB01 (sample SAMN15725117, study PRJNA655200) | protist metagenome | isolation source: fluorescence activated cell sorting (FACS) single amplified genomes of... | place: USA: West Boothbay Harbor, Gulf of Maine | collected 2000-07-19 | reverse complement strand
AGGCTGCTATTCGTGAATGTCTCCAAATGGGGCCAAACTACACGGAAAAAGACTATGAGCATGAGTTAAAAGATGACCAGCGTTCAGAAGAATATGGCTCAGGACAGTTTGAAGTTCTTGAGTACTGGGGCATCATGGATGCTGAATATGCCCGTGAAGTGGGTATGGATTTACCCGATGAGGTTGATGATTTAGATGAAGTTCAAGTTAATGCTTGGGTTAGTAATGGAAAGCTCCTTCGTGGGGTTGTTAATCCTTTTACTCCTTATAGACTTCCGTACAACGCCTTTCCTTACGAACGTAATCCTTATTCTTTCTTTGGTATTGGCGTTGCAGAGAATATGGACGACTCTCAACAAATCATGAACGGCCATGCACGTATGGCAATTGACAACCTTGCTTTAGCCGGTAGTTTGGTATTTGATGTGGATGAATCAGCCCTTGTGGGTGGACAGTCTATGGACATCTATCCCGGCAAAGTATTCCGCCGTCAAGCTGGAATGCCCGGTCAGGCTATCCACGGCGTGAAGTTCCCTAACACTTCGCAAGAAAACATGATGATGTTTGACAAGTTCCGACAGCTTGCTGACGAACAAACAGGCATCCCAAGCTACTCGCACGGCCAGACCGGAGTACAGAGCATGACTCGAACTGCTTCTGGTATGTCTATGTTGTTGGGCGCAGCGTCACTTAATATTAAAACAGTTATTAAGAACATTGATGACTTTTTGCTAAAGCCTTTGGGCGAAGCATACTACCAATGGAACATGCAGTTTTTTGAAGGCAAGCTAGATATTCAAGGCGACTTGGAAGTTCACGCAATGGGCACTAACAGCTTAATGCAAAAAGAAGTACGCAGTCAGCGTTTAACTACATTCTTGCAGACAGCCCAGAATCCTGCCATTGCACCGTTTGTTAAAATTTCTAAAATTGTCAGTGAGTTGGCTTACAGCCTCGACCTCGACCCCGATGAGATTCTTAATGACCCTGAAGAAGCTGCAATCATGGCACAAATTATAGGAGCACAAAATGTTGGACAAGGAACTAGCGATGCGGCTGGGGCCGCTGGTCAACAACCCGGAGCTATGGGAAGCGCTGAAGGAGCACCTGCTCAACCTACGGAACTTGGAGCTACAGGGACTGGCGGTGGAAACATCGGAACCGGCGCTGTACCGCAGGCAGGGGAAAGCGAATTTACTGGCACAGTTGCTTAAATTAAAAGAACAAGCAATAGAAGCTAAAACAAGAATTGAGGAATAATTATGCACTGTAACGACAACAAGAAAAAAAGAATGAAGAAAGCAGTAGGCTCAGTAGCTCAGAAAGCGGCAGAGGGTGCTGACTCCTTGTTGTCTGAGGCTCGTAAAGATGTAGTGGCTGCACGAAAACCAGAACCCGCCATGCCTAAAGAAGTAATGGAAATGGCTGAAGCAGCTTCTAAGGTTAAGGGCAGCGCAGAAACAGAAGCTCCTAAAGTAGCACAAGAGAATTTAAAAGATACTACAAAGCTTGTAAATTCTTTGAGCTTTGCTACTGGCGGCAACAAAAAGATGGACAAAGCGTACATCATGGAATCTTTGGGCGCTGTTGCTGATTCTCCTATTGTAGAGTCTAAGCAATCTATTGCTGAATTTATTACTGACCTTCACCGCACACAGATTGACGAAGAATCTAAACCTCTTCTTGCTCCTGCTGATTTCAAAAAGCTTACTAGCTTTGCAAGCTCAGAAGAGCGTGTAGAAAAGAATGAAGGCGGCGAAGTCTCTGATGCTGACAAATACATCAGCTTACGCGAGCAAATGCTAGAGTCTATGGATAAAGCTGAAGATGAAAAAACTAAAGAGTTAATTCAAAAACGATGGCAGCAAATATCAGATTCTTTTTCCGGTGAAGATATTTATCAGGCATTAAAGAAATTGGATTCCCAATCAGAAGAGCGTGAAGGTAAGTTTCTCGGCGGTATGACAGAACAATTAAAAGAAGGTGAGAAACTATTAGAAGAAAAGGACGCAGGTAAAATCAGAGCAGAAGGTCAAGACAAAGAAGCTGAAGCCCCTATTGGAATTGCAGAGCTAGAAGGCCCAGACCCTATCGAGCCTTCTAATAACTCACAGCTTGCTAGTGCAGCAGTAGCGGCTCCCGGAACTACAACGAATATTGGCTATGCCGAAGGCGGTAACGTAGAAGACAAAATGAAAGTTAAGTATGCCGAAGGTGGCTCAATGCTTGACATGCCTGTTGATACATACGACAATATTCCAGAAGACGAAAAAGCTGCTGTAGAAGCTTCACAGCTACCAGACGATGAAATGGAAGATGAGTATTCTGTATTCGTTATGGAAGAGTCTCTTACAGAAGATGACCAAAAATATTTATTAAACGCTCTCGAAGGCGATGAGCGACTAGGCGAAATCTTTGACAAAGTCATGGATGTAGCCGGAGAATTTGCTGGTGAGGGAGCTGTAAAAGGCCCCGGAACTGGCACATCAGATTCGATACCCGCAAGGTTGTCGGATGGTGAATTTGTTTTCACCAGAAAAGCAACTGACCAGATAGGTACGGAAAAGCTTCAAACTATGATGGATGATGCTGAACGTGCGTATGATGGCGGTTTAATGAAAAAGTACATGGGTGGCAGCATACTGACTAACGAGGAAATGGAAGACCCTGATAAGGAAGTCCATGACCAGATGTTAGGCGCTAATGCAATGCCCAGTGTACGCAGACGATAAGGCCACCCGAAAGGCCCCTTATCACTTTTAATTTTAACCTAGAGGCCACCTTGTAGTATCAAGCCCTATTCAGCAGTCGCGAGCCGAATAGCTACCTTGAAAAGACGACAAGCCCCAAAAGGAGTAGTGACGATGAGTGAAGTACAAGAAGTACAACAAGAAGAAACGGCAAACCCCTACAACATGAGAAAAGACTATGGCGGCGAACAAGACGCTCCTTTTCAAAGTGCTGATGGTGTTTATCATCCACCTAGTCAGGCCACCTCTAAAGCAGCCCCTGATGAAGAAAATGCTAATTATAAAAAGCGATACGATGATTTAAAAAAACATTACGATAATAAGATTAATGAGTTTAAACAGAAAGAACAAGAACTACAAGCAGAAGCTCGAATGACACAGCAAGTTGAACAGGCCGTACGTCACGAGGATAACACTGAAGCAGAACTTGCACACGAGTATGTTGAACAACAAGCAGAGGCACTAGAACCGGCACAGACCTCTACACTAGACGAACGTGAAGCCAGAGTAGCACGAAAAGAAGCAGAGCAAACGCTTGCTTCAGCGCATCCTGACTTTGCAGATATTCGTCAAAGTGAAGAGTTCCACGGTTGGGCCAAAGCACAGCCAGAAGCAATTCAAGACTGGGTGTATAATAATCCTGATAACGTAAAGTTGGCAGTCAAAGCTATTGATTTATATAAATTAGAAAGCGGTATCCAAGTTTCTCAAGGTACTTCGCAACAGTCACAAACTTCGACCAAAGCTTCAGCGGCTGATATGGTATCAACTAAAACAACTACTGTTGACGCTAAAGAAGCAAAAGTATGGTCACAACGGGAGATTGCTGCCCTGTCTATGGCTGATTACGATAAGTATGAAAAAGAAATCGACGCAGCCATTATGGAAGGCAGAGTAGTAAACTAACATAAAATGTCTTTAATTCATAAGGAAAAATAATCATGGCACAATATTTTCAAGGCGCAGGCGACCCAGCACCCGGTAACTTCGACAACCAAGTAGCAGGACAGACTAATTCTTACTTCCTGCCAGCTATTTACTCTAAGAAGGTTCTTAACTTCTTCCGTAAAGCATCGGTTGCAGAAGCTATCACCAACACTGACTACGAAGGTGAAATTTCTGCCTTCGGTGATTCTGTACGAATCATTAAAGAGCCAGTAATCAGCGTAGAGTCTTATACTCGTGGTGCTGATACTACCGCCACTAAACTGACTGACCAAGAAATCAATCTGGTTGTTGATACAGCTAACGCTTTCAAGTTCATCGTAGACGACATCGAAACTTCTATGTCTCACGTAAACTTCAAAGAAGTTGCTGCTTCATCTGCTGCTTACGCTCTGCGTGACGCATTTGACGCTGCTGTAATCGCTGCTGGTTTTGCTGGTCTTTCTGCTTCTGGCCCTGACCACACTCTCGGTACTGATAGCGCTACTCACCTTGGCGCTGGCGTATACGATGGTGCAGGCGCAGTTGGCTTGGACGTAACCGACCCACTTGACCTGCTGGCTAAGTTTGCCCGTCTTCTTGACGAGCAGAACGTACCAGAAGAAGGTCGTTGGGTAGTTGCACCTCCTAGCTTCTACGAAGAACTGTCTCAGTCTGGCTCTAAGCTTCTGTCTGTTGACTTCAATGCTGGTCAAGGCTCCATTCGTAACGGTCTCGTTACTTCTGGTTTGCTCCGTGGCTTTAGCATGTACAAGTCTAACAACGTAGCTACTCCAACCAACGCTGATGGCAAGATTCTTGCTGGTCACATGTCAGCTATTTGTACTGCACAGACTATCACTAGCACTGAGGTCATCCGTGACCCAGATAGCTTCGGTGACATCTGTCGTGGTTTGCACGTATTCGGTGTTAAAGTCCTTCGTGACGAAGCACTCGTTGGTGCGTTCTACAACGTATAAGCTGTATCTAAATAAGTGCGGGGGCCGTAAAAAGCCCCCAATCTTTAACAAATTAAAAGGCAAGAGAACCTATGGCAACATCCTACTTAGACTTAACCAATGAACTTCTTAGAGAACTAAATGAAGTTACTTTGACTTCCTCGAATTTTGCTTCAGCAGTAGGTGTTCAAGGCCATGTTAAAGATGCTGTAAATAAAGCATACTTTGATATTATTAATCAAGAACCTCAGTGGCCTTTCCTTTCCGCAGGAGAAAGCGGCGAAGTTGACCCCATGTATGGCAACGTATATGTCGAAACAGTTATAGGTCAACGATATTACGAATTAAAAGCTTCAAGTGATTCCATCAAAGACGACTACGGTTCAATTGACTGGGATAACTTTTATGTAACTACGGTAGGCGTGGCAGGCGAAACTGCACCCTATGTAGGTAACAACTTACGCTACACAACTAACGAAGAGTGGAAAAGTTTTCGACGAGTTGCAGAAAACTTAGACGATGCAGACGCTCAGACATACGGAGAGCCTAACCGAGTTATACGTAGCCCAGACGCACGTAAGTTTGGTTTAAGCCCGATACCAGATAAAGTATATCGTGTGTGGTTCTATGCTTGGAATCTTCCAACTAAATTTAGCGACTACAGCGATGAAATAGTTTTTCCTGAAATGTACACTACTGTACTTTTAGCTCGCGCAAGATACTACATTTGGCAGTTTAAAGATAACCCACAAGCAGCTTCGTTTGCACTAGACGACTATAAAAAAGGTGTGCGTAGTATGCGCTCAAACCTAATTGAACCTACTCCTTTCTATATGACTGACGACAGAGTGAGAATCATATAATATGGCAGCTTCACAACCTTTTGGTTTTTCATCTAAAGGTGGCTTAAACACCAACCTTAGTGAAATAGAAATGCTTCGCCAGCCCGGAATCGCAACAGACTTGCGTAATTTCGAGGTTGACCCTGACGGTGGCTATCGCAGAGTAAACGGCTTTACGCCTTACGGTGGCGACTCAGCGGCTCGACCTAATGCTGCAAATAGTATTTTAGGTATTAAAACGTATGCGGACGGTGTAGTTGTATGTAGCGGCACAGACATTTTCTTCAGTAACGATGGAGCTACGTGGTTACAGATTAACAGAGCTGCTGTACACTCCAACGGCGACAACTACGCAACCTTTACAGGTCGCTCAGTTTTAGCTCGAACAGGCCAAGGGCAAAGCTCCATAGCTTTATACGAAGGAAGCAATTCAGAATATGGAGAACTGTTAATTTGTGACGGTGCAAATCTTCCTTATTATTTTTACATGACAGGAACAGGAGCTTTAACTACTCGTACATTTTATTCTAGTGAAGTAACAGTAGAAAACAGTGAGACTCCATCAATCGCAACAATCCACGGAAACCACTCTGTAGTTTCAGGAACTAGCGAAAACCCTAACCAAGTATATTATAGCCACATCCATGAAATAGATAACTTTGCTGGCGCAGGCGGAGGTCAAATAAGACTAGCCGATAAAGTCGTAGGACTAAAAAGCTTTCGTGGCGATTGTATTGTATTCTGTCAAAACAGTATTTATAGGTTAATAAACATTGAAGCTAATGATACAACTACGGCTGTAATCCCTATTACAAAAAACGTAGGTTGTTTAGACGGAAACAGCGTTCAAGAGATTGGCGGCGACTTAGTGTTTCTAAGCCCTGATGGTGTTAGAACGCTTGCGGGTACTGCCCGTATTGGTGACGTTGAGTTGACTTCTGTAAGTCGAAACATTCAAAGCATCCTTACAAAACTTGCAAATAAAATAAACACGTATACAATTTCTAGTGTTGTGCTACGCTCTAAATCACAGTATCGTTTGTACTATAACGACCCCAGTGAAGCAGCCAGAATATCTAAAGGTATCATAGGCACATTCACAGGCCAAGGCTTTGAGTGGTCAGAAACGGAAGGCATTGAAGCTCCCGCAGTTGATAGTGGATTTTTAATTAATGGCGTAGAACAAATTGTTCACGGCGACAATGACGGCTACATTTATAATCACGATACTGGAACTGTGTTTTCATATCTTGGCGCTGATGCTAATGTAAAAGCAGTTTATGAAACTCCTTACTTAGATTTTGGAGACATGGGTACACGAAAGACTTTACAGTACGCAAAGATTTCTGTAACCCCTGATAGAGACGCTGGAGGCTACGCACAGCCTACATTAGAAGTTAAATTTGATTTTGAAGATAATTTAGTGCAGCAACCCCCTACGTATACACTAGATGAAATAAGAAGCGGTGCAACTTTTGGCACTGCTGTTTTTGGAGATGCTTTCTTCGGGGCTTCTGATAATCCTTTATTGCGTCAACCTATTCAAGGGAGCTGCTACACAAGCAACTACACAATAAGCAGCGACGACCAACTTTCAGCTTACACAATTAATGGCCTATACTTAAATTACGTCCCAGCAGGCAGGAGATAACCCAGATGGCAGGAACAAGTTATACACGACAAAGTACAATAGCAGACGGTAATTTAATCTCTGCTTCGCTTTTTAATAGCGAATACAACCAAATTGTAAATGCTTTTGCATATACTACTACTGGAACTACCGGCCATACACATGACGGAAGTGCAGGACAAGGCGGCGCAATTGCAAAGATAGGCGACCAAGATTTTAAAAATAAAATAGTAGTAAGTGCAACTGACAACCGTATTGAGTTTTACTCTGAAGTTGGCGGTTCTCCTGTAGAACAGGTACGTATTCAAGACGGAGCTATTGTTCCGGTCACAGACAGTGATGTAGACCTCGGCACAACTTCTGTAAGATTTAAAGATGCCTTTGTTGATAGCGTAACTGTAACTAATAACATTGTAGTAGCAGGAACTGTAGATGGTCGTGATGTAGCTGCTGATGGTACTAAACTAGACGGCATTGAGGCTTCTGCTACCGCAGACCAAACAGACGCAGAGATTCGCGCAGCCGTAGAAGCTGCTACAGATTCTAATGTGTTCACAGACGCTGACCACACAAAGCTTAATTCAATTGAAGTTAGTGCAACTGCCGACCAAACAGACGCAGAAATTCGAGCAGCGGTTGAAGCCGCAACAGATTCAAATGTGTTCACGGATGCAGACCACACAAAACTTAATGCAATTGAAGCTAGTGCAGATGTAACAGATACAACAAACGTAACTGCCGCTGGTGCGCTTATGGACAGTGAAGTTACTAACCTAGCACAAGTTAAAGCCTTTGATTCTTCAGACTATGCCACGGCTGCCCAAGGTACTAAAGCAGATGCTGCTCTACCTACTACTGGCGGTGCAATGACCGGAGCGATAACAACCAACAGCACCTTCGATGGACGAGACGTAGCCACAGACGGCACTAAGCTCGACGGTATCGAAGCCGGTGCAGATGTTACAGACACAACCAATGTAGTAGCTTCCCTAACCGCAGGCTCTAACATTACTATTGCTGCTGATGGAACAATTGCAAGCACGGCATCTGGCGGCGGTAATGAAACTTTAGCTCAGACCTTAGTGCTTGGTAACACTACAGGCGGTACAGACCTATCTGTATCCAGTGGCGATAACATTGTCATGGCTGCAAGTTCTACAGTAGATGGTCGTGATGTTTCTGTTGATGGCACTAAACTGGACGGTATTGAAGCAGGTGCTGATGTAACTGACACCACTAACGTTGTAGCATCTTTATCGGCAGGCACAGGCATTAGCTTGTCCGCTGGTGGAGAGATTGCTAACACAGCTCCAGACCAAACCGTAGCACTTACGGGTGGCACTGGTATTTCCACTTCAGGAACTTATCCTAACTTCACTATTACGAATGATTCCCCTGACCAAATTGTTGCGCTTACAGGCGGGGGCGGTACAACTGTTACCGGAACATATCCGAGCTTTACAATCACCAGCACTGGCGGGAGTGGCGGAAATGAAACCTTAGCGCAAACATTAGTTCTTGGTAACACTACAGGCGGTACTGACATTTCAGTGTCTAGCGGCGATAACATTCTCATGGCTGCCAATTCTACAGTAGATGGTCGAGATGTGTCGGTTGATGGCACTAAGCTGGATGGCATAGAGGCAGGTGCTACTGGCGACCAAACAGCAGCAGAGATACTAACTGCTATCAAGACTGTTGATGGCTCTGGCTCTGGCTTAGACGCTGATTTATTGGATGGTCAGGAAGGAGCATTTTATTATCCTGCAAGCAACCCTAATGGCTACACTTCTAACGTAGGCGACATTACAGCAGTAGTGGCTGGTAATGGCTTGTCTGGTGGAGGCGTGTCTGGAGACGTAACAGTTGATGTTGGTGCAGGCGATGGTATAGATGTTGCGGTAAATACTGTAGCTGTGGACTCTACTGTCATCAGAACCACGGGCAACCAAGCTATTGCAGGTATAAAAAACTTTAGTGATGAGATTAGAGCCAACGGCGGCCTTGGAATGGGCGATAACGACAAGATTACGTTTGGTAGTGGCGATGACCTAGAGATTTATCATGATGGTTCTAATAGTTATATAGCAGATGTAGGCACTGGTAATTTAAGGATTCAAGGCGACAATGTTCAAATTACGAATGCTGATGGTACTCAGAATAAAATGTTTCTTGTCAGTAATGGTGGTGTGAGTTTATACAACGCCAATCAATTAAAGTTACAAACAAACGTCCTCGGCGTAGCTGTTACTGGAGAAATTACAGCGGATGGTCTTTCCCTTGGTGACAACGACAAGGCATTGTTCGGTACTGGTGATGACTTAGAGATTTACCATAATGGTTCTAATAGTTATATTACAGACACAGGGACTGGCAACCTTTTTGTCGGTGGCTCAAGCTATGTCGATATTGGTAATGGCGTAACAGGAATTGGCGGCCAAACTTATGCTAGGTTTAATGTGTCCGGCGCGTGTCAGCTTAACTACAATGGCGTAGACAAGCTAAAAACCATTAGCACTGGAGCAAATATCACCGGCTCGTTAGGAATTGGCACAACGTCACCGTCAGAAGAGTTACACGTAGTAGGCGATATTATAGCCACTGGTAACATTACCGCTTTCTTCTCAGACGAGCGACTCAAAGACTTCCAAGGAACTATCCCTGATGCACTGGATAAGGTCAACAGTCTTAATGGTTACTATTTTACCCCGAACGATACTGCACTTGGTCTTGGCGTAGAAGATAAGGGTGTTGAGGTAGGTATCTCTGCTCAGGAAGTAGAAGCTGTGCTGCCTGAGATTGTTACTGACTCTGCGGTTGGTGAAGGTTACAAGACTGTATGGTACGAGAAGCTAACTCCCCTGTTGATTGAAGCTGTCAAAGAATTGACAGGCAAGGTAGATAATTTAGAAGCACGACTTAAAGAACTGGAGAAATAAAAATGGCAGTTATCTGGGATGTTGTAACTACAGAGTCAGATGTAGCAACCGGCACTTGTAATGTTTTACATTGGACTGCTATTGATGGTGAGGTTGTCAACGGAGTCACACATACAGGCCGTGTATATGGCGCAGAAAAGGTTAGCGGAAGTCCTGACAGTGAGGGATTTATTCCTTATTCAGACGTTACCAAGGACACTGCTATTTCGTGGGTTAAGGGTTCGCTTGGAACCTCTAAGGTAGCGGAGGTTGAGGCTGAGGTTGCATCTCAAATTAATGAGTCTAAAAACCCAACAGTAAGTTATGTTAATCCTTGGGACATGGGAGATGACTTCTAATGTCTCTTGCAGCTTCAGGTCAAATGGCTATAGCCGGTACTGTAACTGACAGGTCTGTCCAAGTTGAGCTTGGAGGCAATGGCAGTACGCAGATGTCTATGAATGACACCGCTGTCAGGGATTTGGGCGATAAGCCAACGGCAGGCAGCGAAATTAATATGTCCACTGATTTCTACGGCAAGTCTTCTGGCCCCGTAAGCTATCTTCCTATAAGCCTTAGTGGAACTGACACCGCAACTGATACCTCTATACCTGCTATAATAACCCCTATTGATAATGTTGAAATAACAGGCACTACTTACTGGCGGAGAGTCAGGCTAACATCTAGTCAAGCTGGCAGCTTTCGGCTTTACTGTAATCCGATAAGAACGACTAATACAGAATATTCTTACAGGTGTGATATGCAAGCTAATATGCTGGTTGTCACTCAGGGCGGGTCTGAAACTCAAGTTCCCATGCTGGTTGGCTCAACAGGAGCTACAGGTTTTGAGACTGTAACACCGCCAACTAGCACATCTACACAACCTACGTCTTGGATTGCTGCTTCCACAGCCAGTTCTAACGGTGGGCGTTTCCGTTTTCAAGTTACAGCAGCCCCTACTGGCAGTGGCGGAACAGGTCGTCTTGAGAATTTTATTGATACAAATACAGGCTTTGGTTATTTTGAAACGTCTGGCGTAGGAACCAACCTACCACTTTATTTTTGGATGCGTTCTCCACAATACACTTTAGCAGTTGGCGACAGTATTGACCTTTACTACGGGGTAGACTGTGCAGGACTGTCATCTATTCAATTTTATCTATCAACATAAGGAAACAAAAATGAAATATTTACTAACATTAACAGCATTAACTCTAGCAGCCTGTAACACTTTTAACGGTGCTATTGACGGTTCACAGCAGATTGTCAACTCAACTGTTGATTCTGCACAAGACATGGTAGTAGGCACTGCAAAAGGTGTTGGCGCTGGTTCAGCTACTTTGGTAGAAGGTATTGCTAAAGACATTCGCACAGCGTCTGAGTGACTAAATGCTCGCCGAAATCGCAGCAGCGAACGCAGCCTTTAAAGTTATCAAGACTGCCATCAGTAACGGTAAGGAACTGTATGACTGCTCAGAAGCGGCTACTGAGTATTTCAACAACAAAAGCGTAATAGCAAAACGTGTAGCGTCTAAGGGCAAGAGTGACTTAGACGCATTCATGGCTCTTGAGAAGATTAAAGAGCAAGAGGTTTGGCTAAAAGACTACATGGTGTACGCAGGCCGTGCTGAAATGTATAGCGACTGGTTAAACTATCAAGCTGAATGTAAACAAAAAAGAGAAAAACAAGCTAGAATAGCTTTGTTAAAAAAACAAAATTTAATTAGTTTGATTAAACAATTTGTTGCGTGGGTAAGTTTAGGAATAGTTTTTATACCTGTACTTATATACCTTATAATTTTTTTATTCAAAAAATAACAAAAAGGAAAACCTAATGACCGTAGAAGAAGGCAAAGAAGTAGTAGATATTGCAGCGGCCTCCACAGGCGTTATGGCGTTAGCAGCGTGGCTGCCGCCTACTGCTTCGTTGTTTACTATTGTATGGTTAGGAATTAGAATTTATGAATCTGAAACAGTCCAAAAGCTTGTGAACGGAGACGATAAGTAATGAGTAAAGCTAAAAAATATTTAAGAAAAAAATACGAGGTTGGTGGCGGTACAGGCTACAGAGAGCTTGACGACACTAAAGCTAAAGCTGAAGCTCTTAAAACTTCTACACCTGACACTAAAACTGTAGATGTTAGCAATGCTCCTATTGAAAAAGGAACAGGTGTGGCCGGTGAGAACCTTGCAAGTCAACAGGGTCAGGACACTACGCCTGTTCAGCAGTCTACTGCTTCTACTGCTTCTACTGCTTCTACTGCTTCTACTGCTTCTACTACTTCAACAGCAGTAAGACCCTCACCTCCTAAAAAAGTTGATGACCCCGGCCCGGCGCCTAGATGGAGTGGTGCTCGGAAAAGTGGCTCACCTTGGGAAAGATACGAATTAGAGCTTCAAAACTGGAGAAACGCCAATCGAAAACATCAAACTTATTTAGCTGAACTTGAAAGCTATACAGCAGAAGTAAATGAGTATCTGGGCAATCAAGGAGAAGACGTTCTTGGTGACAGCAGTGGAGGCGGAGCCGCAGGCGAAGGCGGAGGACAGGTTGATACCACTGGCCCTGTAACTACAACTGAGTCAGAAACTGGCGCACCTGTAGGCATCACACAAAAGACTCCTGAATACATTACGCCTGAAGTTGAAGTTGCAACTACAGGGGCTTCTACTTCAGTTCCAGATGCTCCAGACCCTGCCAAGTATAGGGGTGGAAGAACAAGCGGAGAATATAAAGAAGACTTAGAAGCTTGGAATAAAGAGTTTGGCGATGCAGCAGCAGTGCAGGCAGCGACCGTAAGCGGCAAAGAAGACATTCAAACTGTAGGCGAAGCCGGTACAGTCACTACAGAAGGCGTTACAGCTACAAAGACAGTAGCCGAAGCTCCAGACCCTGCCAGCTATCCGGGCGGCTCAACAAGCAGCAAGTATAAAGAAGACTTAGCAGCTTGGGAAGCAAGCGGCGGTCTTCCGGGAACAATGGCTGCGCCTGACAAAATTACAGGCCCTGTCGGGCTAGATGCTTCTAAATACGATGCAACTCAAGCAGAAATGGCAGGCCCTATAGATGCGGCTGAAAGCACAGTATCTGAAGAAGCTCAGGCTAAAGTAGATGATGCTACGCTTACAGAAAAAGCTGAAGCGGCTCAACGAAAAGAGGAAGCCGAAAAAGAAGCAGCTGCTGATGCAGTTGAGTACGATATGAGCACAAACAGTTACGTAAATAAAGTAACCGGCAAGACTGCTACCGTACAAGAAACACGCGAAGCTGAAGCAAAGACCCGTGAAGCTATTACAGGCGAGCCTGCTCCAGATGGCGAAGCTGCTCAGATTATGAGCATGTATGAGTATAATCAGCTTGAGCGCCGCACTATCAGCAAAGACAAGGTAGTTAAAAACCTTAAAGCTCAAGGATTAAAAGACGAAGAAATTGCTAAGCGTCTTGCTGACAACCCTGAACTGGTTGCAGATGAGATGGATGACATGCCGGAAGACATTAAGACTACTTTGTCTGGACTGCCTCAAGAAGCTTTGATGAGCGCCCAGATGGAATCCTTGATGGCTGGCATGGAAGATGGCGAAATCCCTACATGGGCTAGACCGGCTCTTGCTAAGGTTGAAGCTAACCTAGCTAAGCGGGGCATGAGTGCTTCTAGTGTTGGTCGTGATGCTTTGTTTAATGCTATTATTCAAAGTGCCTTACCTATTGCACAAAGCAATGCTCAAGCTATTCAAACTGCTACATCTCAGGACAAGCAGATTGCCGCAGACTTTTTAGCTAAGAACGCAGGGTTCCAACAACAGATGGAACTAGCTAACTTGAGCAATAACCAGCAGATGCGACTAGCTAATTTAACTGCTCAAAATCAAGCGTCTTCAGAAAACTTGAACGCAGCGCAGCAAACAGAACTAGCTAACCTTAATACCCGTATGCAGACTAACCTGCTTCAGGGAAAGATAGCAGCAGAGATGAATCAAGCTCAGTTGACTGTTGACCAGCAACGTGCAGTACAGAACGCTTCAATGGTAGCTAACGTAGACTTGACTAAGTTTAATGCGGCACAGCAGGTCGAGTTGACTAACAGCAAGTTTATGCAGACAATGGTTGCAACTGAGTTTAACGCTGAGCAACAAGCCGCCATGCAAAATGCTACGGCTATGGCTTCAATGGACATGGCAAATCTAGACAAGAATACTAAGCTTGCGGCTCAAAATGCACAAGCTTTCTTGCAGATGGACATGGCTAATTTAAGCAATGCACAACAGGCCGCTATACTACAGGCTCAGCAGCGTCAACAAACTTTATTAACTAATCAAGCTGCTGACAATGCCGCTAAACAATTTGGAGCAGCTAATCAACAACAGGCTGACCAGTTTATGGCGAACCTGTCTACTCAAATTCAACAGCAAAACATGGCTGCAAATCAAGCCCGTGAACAGTTTAATGCTACTGAAAAGAATAGAATGGCAGCTATTGATGCAGGCAATCAACTACAAGCTGACCAGTTTACTTCGCAGATGGAAGCTGATGTTGCTAAGTTTAACGAAGCTCAAGACTTTCAGCGTGACCAATGGAATGCAGCAAATGCACAGGCTGTTGAGCAATCAAATGTCCAGTGGCGTAGACAATCTAACTTAGTTGATACTGCTGCACAAAACGCAGCAAACCAGCAAAATGCTCAGATGTCTTACAACTTGACATCTCAAGAATTGACTCAGTTGTGGCAGCAGCTTCGAGATGAGGCAGCGTATGTTCGTCAAAGCTATGAAAACGAACAGCAGCGCAAGGCTCAACTTTTGGCAACTGCGATTGGAAACGAGAAGCTTGGCGCTAGAAGTGCCAACGAGGCTCAAACTTGGTTAGACAGTGTTCTTGGTTAAAAAATATAAACAATCATTAAAGGTAAAATAAAATGGGTTTTATTAAAAAAGTTTTTAAAGGTGTTAAAAAAACCTTTAAAAAAATTGGCAAAGGCATTAAGTCAGCCTTTAAAAAGTTTGGTAAGTTTATGGGCGAAATTGGAATTGTTGGTCAGCTCGCCATGAGCTTCATTTTGCCGGGAATAGGAGGAGCCTTAATGAAAGGATTAGGTTCTGGATTTACAAAACTTACTGGTGTTTTAGCTAAAGGCGGTAAACTAGCTCAAGCTGCTGGTAAAGTTCTTGAAGCTGGCGCAAGCTTTGCAAAGGCCGGAACATCTGCATTTAAAACTGTGACAGAAGGTATTTCTAATTTTGTGGGTGAGTTTTCTAAAACAGCGTTAAAGAAAGTTCCGGGTATGGAAAAGATTATGCCCTCGTTGACTAAAGCTAACGATAACTTTTTTATAGCTGACGCATCTGGAAAGTCTGCTTGGCAAGCAGTTCAGGATAATGTAGAAGCAAACGCTGCTGATATTTTAAGTAATTTTAAATCTGACTTAGAAAATTTTGGTGGTGCTGGAAAATCATTTACAGCTAAAGGTTCTTCGGCTGTAGCTAAGGCTCAAGCTACTGTAGGTGCTGGAGGAACAGGAACTATTCCGAGCGCTACGGCAAGAGCGCCCACTGACAGTCTTTTGTCTAACCCCGATTTTGATTTAAAAACTGCAGGCCCTGATACTGTAAACGTAGCCACAGATACAACCGGATTTAGTTTTGGTGAAAAAGCTAAAGGTTTTGTTAAAGGTCTTCCGGGCGAAATTAAAGAAGGGATTTCAGAAAAATATACTGAGTTTCTTGGTGGTCGCTCGATGCCAAAGGCACTTGTACAAGAAGGAGTTGAAAAAGTTTTTGATTCAGCTGTATCAGGAGTTGAAAGCGGAATAAAGCAACGAACTTTCGACCTTGTTCAAGAAGAACCACCAGAACAATTCGGCCCTAGCTCTACAGCAGGCTATCAAGCTGTAGGAATTTCAGAATATGCTTCTCCGCAGGTAAATGACCGAGCAATGCAGATGTCTATTAACCCGCAAGCATTTTTGCAGACCAATCCTATTGGAGTGGGCGCTTATAACTATTACCAAGAACTGAAGCTCAGACAAGGAGGTAGTACAGCGCATGTCTAGTCTAACACCTGAAACTTACTTAGCACAACAAGCTAAAATGGACAGACCTATTCCGGGAATGTCTCTAACTAACAGCCCAGAAAGCCCAGCGCCTTATGAACAAGCGCCAAGGTTTACGGTAATTCACGAAGCCAATGAGTACCTTTGGGATTTTGTTACAAACGAAGAAAGGTATCCAGCGTTAATGGAAGCCCTTTCTGCGGGTACTCCAGTAATGCAAGTAGTGCAAACTATTTTGTTTAACGAGTTTCAAAAAGGTTCTTGGAATCCTGATTTAATGTTAATGCTTGCAGAGCCTCTTGCTTACATGTTAATTGCACTTGGCGAACGTTTAGATATAGATATGGATATTGACGGAGAAGGTGAAGAAGAAGAAGTCTTTGGAGCTAAGATGCAAGAAAGTAAAATGGAAGAACTTAAATCTAAAGCGTCTGGATTAGGCATGGGAGGAAACGCTTTCATTACTCCAGAAATGTTAGCAGAAGCAAAAAGACTTCCTAGTTTATTAGAAGAAGAAGCCCCAGAAGCAGAGCCTGAAGTTTCTCAACAACCTAGCCTAATGGCTCCACCAGAAGGACAGTAAAAATGGCACAAGACTCAATTGCATACGGCGAAAGCTTACTAGCAGATATTCGTAAAAGAAATAGCGAAGAAGTTAGTCGGCGTAAAAAAGAAGCTGAAAAAGATAAGTGGAAAGCGTTAGGCATGAAAACAGCTATTGGTATTGCTGATAGTGTTTTAGAGTCTAAGCATCAAAACTTTTTAAATCAAGAGGCAGCACTTGCTCGTAAAACAGGCATGAACCAAGCTATTGAAAACGGGCAGACTACTCTTAATGATTTAGAAGCCATAAAAACTTATGCTGGTGGCAAAGACCAGTATATACTGGATACGTATACGGCTCCTTTAATTAAAGAGTATATGGGTAAGAAGTACGCTCCCGGCACCTACAATGAAACACAGTTTAGCGTAACAAATAGAAAACTTGCTAACTTATATAATGAGAAAATGGTCGCTGCTTTTGATAAAGAAGCTGAAGCAACTAAATCTTTTTTTGAAAACAACGATGTTGAATTGTACAATGCTAATAGAAAACAGTTGGCTGGAGCACAAACAATGAAAGGTGGGTTTACTAATATTATTAAAAATCTTCCAGTTATTAGTTCTTTAACTGGGGACTTGGATAAAGACACCGTTCAAGCAAACCAAGAAGCGTATAGGCTCGCTGCTGTAGGCGATAAAGACATAAGCGGAAGCTATGAAAAAAGTTTAAAAGGCTTTCAAGAAGTTTTTGATGAGACTCAGAGCACTGGTCTTGCTGATTTTGTTATGGCAAACATACAAGATTCAGAAGGCGCACAAAAATCTTTAGGTCGTCCAGCACTGGTGTATACTCATGAAACTGTGACAATAGAAGAATATGACCGAGTAACCCAAAAACCAATCGGGTCAAAAACTGTTATACAACAGATAGGTACAAACCCAACAAATGGTGAAGTAGAAAGTTTTAAGGAAATAAATGTAGACGGTAGTGTTACTACAAGAGCAAACACGACTCCGCCTACACATGTACAAAATGTAGCTGCTTTAATAAGCGCTGACAAAACAACGGAAGGCGCAGTATTTTTATCTGGGCGACCACCTACTGAACTTAGCATTCTCAATACTAGACGTAAAGAACTTATAGATAAAGGTCGCTATGCTTCTTTAAGAGGAGATTCTTTAAAGATTTTTAATCAAAATCAAGATAAAGTTCTAGCAGCTCAAGTTGTATTAGGCGGAATAGATGCAAGAGATGAGCAAATAGGTTCTCGTGACCTTGGCCATAAGCTTGCTTTTCAACTTCAGTTAATGGACGCAAAGCTTCCTGTTGAAGAAAGAATGAATACCAAAGTAGGAAAAGGAAATATTTTTAATACTTTAAAAGCTTACTCGGACATGCGAAATCAAAAAGGTACAACTGTTCAGGTTCCTCCAGAAAGTTTAAAAGCCGTGAATGATTTCTTTGAACGAAATTTAGATTCAGCATATGCTGAGTTTTTAGAAATGAATTCGGATGAAAGAGAAGCTCTTATTAAAAGTATGAATAAAGAGGGGTATAATGATTTTGTAAAAATAAAAAAAGACAAGACGACTGAAGCAATGTTTCCTCTGTTTAAAGGGTTTAAAATTAAAATGCTTGAATCTTTAGCCGCTAACTCTACTACTCTTTTAGACTATACAGTATCTCCTGACACCAAAGGTGAAACTAATGATGGCGACACTCCTGTTGGAGACTCTGATGGTAATGGAGACTCTGGTGGTGATGAGGTAATCACTTCTTTTGACTTAGGTGCTTTACCTGTTCCTCCTCCAAGAGCTGCTGGAACTTTTTTTGCTAGTCCCCAAAAGAAAGAGTACAGTCAAGTAATGCGACTAGATAAAAAAATTAAGAACGATGAAGAGGTGTTAGTTAAATTTAAAAACGACACAAACTCAACTAAAGGGCAAATCTCTCTTGTAGAAACTAGAATAAAAAGGAACAAAGCTCTTCTTGCAAAAAACATATCATCCTATACAGATAAGTATGCTCCTGCTGAAATTTAATTAAAGGATATTAACAAATGGCAATAGAAATTATCAATGGTAAAGTTGTAAGAAGCGGCGAAGACGAAATGGTTTTTACGCCTGAGCAACTACTTAAAACCAACACTTCTATTCATGAAGGTACTTCTATTACGGATTATGTAACTAATCCTTTGATTGTGCAAAAGTTTGAAAAAGTAATGGATTATTTAAAAGAAAAAGCAGGGCTAGAAGATGCTTTTATAGACCCTGCCGGACTTGTAGGTTCTGACGATATTGCTGAAACAATGCGTGATTTTGAAAATAGACTAGGTACAAAAATTTCAGCAATTAAAAATATGAAAGATGCTCCACAGGATGTTAAAGATGATTTAAACTATCTTCTTCAAACTTGGGAAAAAGCCTCTCCTCAAGGAGCAGGTGAGTGGGCGGAGTCTATTTACGAAAACGCCGCTGATATGCTTATAAACCCTGAAACTTTTGCAACTGTAGCTTCTGCAATGGTTACGGCTCCGGGCGGCGGTATAGGTGGCATTGCTACTAAGACAGCCGCAGCAGCAGCTAAAAGAAAAGCAACTAAAAAACTTTATGATGTTCTACAGCTAGGACGAGCAGCCACTGAAAAAAACCCATACAAAGCTGTTGCCGGTATTTCTGCTGTTTACGGAGGTGTTGATGATTTATTGCGCCAAGACCTTGAAATAACAACAGGCGCTAGAGAAGAAATAGACTTAGGGCAAGCTGCTACCGCAGCCACAATTACTGGAGCATTTGGTGCAGGTATTGTTGGAGGCGGCGCTTATCTTTCAAAAGGCTACAAAGCTTTGCGTAAAGAAACGGACATGCCTACCTCTGCTAAAACTAAAAATACAGATGATGAAAGATATAACGAAGTTAAGCAGCTTGATTTTTTTGATGAAGATACAGACGAAAAAATTATAACTGCTTTAGATAAGCCTCGTCTTTCTGATGACGCTGAAACAGGAACGCAGGGGACTTTGTTTGATATTGAAGATACTGAAGAGCCTGTTGTTCAAGAAGTTACTAAGTTTGTATCGGGTCTTGGCGGAGGAGAGCAAACAACTAAAAAAGTTCTTAGTCAAATACGTGCCGCTGCAAATAAAGAAACTACAAAAAGTGGTAAGCGCTCGGCTGTACGTCAAGTATTATATAAAACTGCTTCAAACTTAACTGCTGATTTTTATGGCAAGACAGCAGGCGTACTCACTCCTTTTACTGGTGTATCAGGAACTGCTAAACAGTTGCAAAAGAAAATGCACAGCGAGTTTGGCACTAGCTTTAAAACTCAAGAAGCTGTTGTAGAAAAAGATTTATTTGAAGTTCAGCGAGAAGTGACTGGCCGCTACAACGAAACTTTTAGAGGAATTGTAGATGAGCTTTCATTAAGCAATTTTAACAGTAAGCTTGCCGATGACGTAAACGCAGCTTTAAGTTTAAGTCTTAGAAGCACAAAGCCTATTAATCATGAAAACTTTGATGCGGGTATGAATAAAACAATTAACCGTACAGCAGTTCAGGTTAGAGAGCTTTATCAAGAAATGGGCATTAGGCTTAAAGACATTGGAACCATTAAAGAACTGAATGAAAACTATGTTCCACGTATGTGGAGTCGTAGTGCTATTGAAAGAGACCCGCAAAAGCTTGAGCGTCTTTTTGTAGAAAAAGCAGGCATGACTTCAAGAGTAGCTAAGTCAACTGTTAAAAATATGTTAAACAAAAATGAACAGCTAGATGCTGGTAGTGGCTCTGGTCATTTCTTTTCCGCTAAGCGTAAGATAAATGAAATTGCAAATGATGCAGACTTTGAAGAGTTTTTAAACTCAGACGTTCTTGCGTCCTTACATGCTTACACCTTTCAGGCAGGAAAGCAGATTGCAAAGCATCGAGTTTTAGGCGTTACAAACTTTAAGCAGTTTGAAAAGTTTTACATCAAAAGAATCAAAAAAGAAGTGGAAGCGGCAGGCGAAGTGTTTACGGCAAAAGATGCTAAAAAACTTGAGCAGCTTTATCGTACTCAAACTGGTGAAGGTCTTGACCGCTTTGGTAAAAAGATGCAGACTGCTGCCGATGCTTACAGCTTGGTAAACAGGGTTGCATATCTAGGTCTTGCTACTTTGTCGAGTTTAACGGAGATAATGTTAAACATTTCTAAGGGCGGAGTACGTAATAGCGTTAAAGGCTTAGGTGAAGCAATAAACCTGTCACACAAGAAAGTAACTGGTGACTTGGAAAGTATTCTTAAAGATAAGCACGGCCTAACAGCTAACGAAGCTTTTGCAGAAATGAGAAACTTTAGCATTAACGTAGACCAAGAAATGTCTCAGTTAGGAGATAGGCTTACGGGCGATGCGTTGATTAATGAAACCATGCAAAAAGCAAGCAACAAGTTTTTCCGTGTAAACATGCTTGACCAGTGGACTCGTTTTGTACAGAGTGTTTCTTTCCGAACGGGTAAGAACTTAATTCAAAACAACATTGAAGAACTGGCTAAGTATGGCGACAATGCTTTAGATAAAAGAGGCAGAGAACTAGCAGGCGAATTAGCTGAGCTTGGGGTTGACTACAATAAAGGCGTAAACTGGTTTAATAGCGGCTCAAAGCTTGATGATAGCTTCTATAAAGAAAACTATCTTGCAGGTGCTGCACGTTACACTAACTCTGTAATTTTACAGCCTACAGGTCTTGCAGGAAATAAGCCCTTTTTAATGGCTAATCCTAAAACATCTATTTTGTTTCAACTGTTAAGCTATCCCGCAGCCTTTAGCAACACGGTACTTAAAGGCATGGCAAAGCAAGCTGTAAAATCTCCTGTTCGTGGTGGCATGGGGCGTATTGTTCCCGCAGCCTTGTTAATGACAGGTATGGCACGATGGACAAATTACTTACGAACTAATGGGCAGAGTGAAGAAAAAGACACTGATGAAGTTTTATATAATGCTATAGCTCGTTGGGGCGGTAACGGTCTCCTTATAGATTCTGTTAGTCGTGCTAGAACTGCTGCTAAGTATACAAACAACGCTGCTTCTTATTTGGCTCTTCCTTTTGGGCCAATTGCTTCAGACGCTATGAGCTTGTATCAGCAAGGTATTATACCTACGCTTGGAAACAAAGTTCCTGTGCTGTCAGGAAGCTACTTTGGTAAAAACATTCTTGGAGACTTTCAAGTTAGGCAGTATCGAGCAGGCTTGAAAGAAAAACAGTCACAGCTTTCTGATGCGCTTATCCCGGATTTTGAAGGTCAGGCTGTCGGTGTTGGGGCTACTCAAAATTTTAACGTAGGTGGATTAGCTAAAAAAGCGGCAGGAACTTTAGTAGACGTACTAACTACTAAAACTAAAGCAGCCGATGAAGACTACAAAACATTTGTTAATCCTTTACATGAAGCAACAGAGGGTTTGATTAAAGATTCTGAGCTTTCTAAAATGTCTAGAATTATTGAGCAAAGCTATGCTCAAGATTTAGACCCAGAAGATATGTTAAGCGGTGAAGATTTTGCTGAAGCTTTAATTGTTCATAACATTAAAAGAAAAGATATTAGTATTGATGATGTTGATGTTATGCCTAAGCTTAAAGATGCTTTAGAGTCTAAAGAATTGACTGAAGCACGAAAGAAGTTTGCAGACGCTCGAAGAGAGTTGTCAGTTGATGATGACCATGCTTATGCGCTGGACACAATAGCCGAACTTAGAGAAGATGTAGATTCTAAGAATACAATGGCTAACTCTATAGGCTTGGCAACTAACCAATTAAGAAATCTTTATAGACGTTTAAAAGTTGACTTAACTACAGAAGATTTAGATAAAGTAAGTAAAGCTAATTATGATTCAGAAACTATTGAAAGCCTGCATGACTTTTTAACATCTCGTGTAAAAAGCAACCCTCTTGTAGGTAAGATTATTTCAGAAGGCGGTGCAGAAAGACTTTCAAGAGACTTGCTATTTAAGATTGCTGCTCGTGGAAATGTAGACTTAACAAAGTTTAAGCCGCCTAAAACTATTAACCCAGAAGAAGCACCGGGAACTCCTCTTTCAGTGGAGCAACAATCCGAAGCTATAGATAAGTTTTTAAAAGGTTCAAAAGTAACCATACGTATTTTCCGAGCTAGAAAAAGTTACGGAGACAAAGAGTTTTTCATGTCGTTTGCAATGCCTAGAGAGCTAGGAACCCACATGGGTAATGAAGGCGCTGCTGATAATATTAGACTTAGGGACATTATTTTTGATAACTGGAACGGGGATGAAGCTAAAGACCTTTACTTGTTAAATAAGAATCAACTTACAAAAGAAGAAACTTTTGAAGTCTATAAAAAAATCATGGAAAAAGCCTTAAAAGAAAAAGGCTCTACAACTAAATTTGATGATTACATTATTGAAGAAGGCGTTGTCAATATTAAAAATCCTTTAGTTTATAAAAGTACCATGACTGAAAAAGATACAGCAGAAAATGTTGCTGGCACTTGGGACGCTGTAGAAATTTTCTCAACTGAGAACGGTATAGACGAAGTTGTTGATAATTTAAAAGCTTCTAAAGTTAAAGTCTCTGCCGAGCTTATGGAGGAGCTTTCAAGCTTTGAAGCTAGGTCAATCAAGATAGACCAAATGGAAAAGAAAGCGCCTCTTGAACAGCTTGAGTATGAGCTGATGCGTGTTGAGTTAAATCTTGATGTTCAGAACATGTTTAAAAAACTAGGCTTTGACGGCATTGAATATCAAAATAGAATTGAAAAAGGTTATATTGACGGCGATGATATTTCTTACATTGCATTTGACCCTGAACAATTTAAAACTATAGATTCTACAGGCTTTGATTCAAAAGACAAGCGACATAAATACATGGCAGGAAGCATAGCTAAAAAAGTAGCTAAGGTTTTTGTACCTAAGAAGCCTTCAGGACTTTATAGTCAGCTTTCAAAAGAAGCGGCTCAGCTAAGCAATAAGCCTAAAGCTGGAACAGAGCTTGTTAATCGTTTAAAAAATAAACTTGCTGTTGAAGAAGAGGTTGAGTGGACTGGTCTTGAAAAGACTTTTGCAGGACAGAAAAACGTAACCCGTGACGACATTGTTAATTACTTAGATGAAGCTGACTTTGATTTTAATGTGTACGTTGGTCGCCCAGACCCCGTTAAAAACGAAGAGTATCAACTTCGTGGAAGACCCGGAACTGCTGAAGATGATATACCTACAGATGCTGCGGAAGAACTTGGCGATGACGCTGACACTGATTTATTTTTAAACTGGTGGGATGAGACTGACCCCGATGAGTTTAACATGGCTAACGAGCTTCTTGATTTTGGCGATGAAGAATCCTCTAGGTTGTTTGATGAACTGTTTGATGCTAAAATGAAAGAATATATGAAGGGGAGTAAAGGAGATTTTGTTTCTTCTCCTATGCACCAAGAAATGTCTTTCAATGGTTTTGACTCAAAAAACTATCGTGAAATTGTGTTGTCACTTAACGATAAGTTTAAAAAGATTGAAACTCCTTTTACAGAGTCGCACCATTCACAAATTGATAACGTTATTACACACATAAGACTTTCAGATATTGAAGCTACTAAAGGTTCTTCAAAAACTTTATTGCTTGACGAAGTTCAGTCAGACGCACACCAGAAGGCAGGAGGCAAGCCTAAAAACTATGCGTATACGGATGATGAAGCTACTGGAAAAACTCCTGAACAAGAGCAAGCCCGTATAGAGTTTGAAGAAGAATATGAGGAACTAGAAAAGAAACTCATGTCTTTGTACGATGAGCAGGAGACAGCTTCTGTAGAAAGAGGAATGGAGCTGCAAGAGGAAATTGACGACTTAGAATATCAAATGAACGAGCTAGACACGGCAAGTTATCTTGAGCGTATGCCGTTTGACGAAAATAAAATACCTATTCTTCCCTTTAAAGAAGATAAGCGCTGGGGTTTGTTAGGTCTTAAAAAAGCTATGATTACAGCCGCAGATGAAGGCTACGACCAAATTGCATTAACTACAGGTCGAATGCAGGCTTTGCGTAATAATAAAAATATAGAAGCTGGCGAAGGTAAAAAGTTTTTAGACTTTTACGATAAAACTTTAATAAAGCTATTGAAGAATAACTTTGGTAAAAAGTATAACTCAGAAATAAAAATGGTAGAGTATGACCAGCAAGGTGAAAAGGTTATGCTTCCTACTATGGAAATAACTTCAGAGATGCGTAAGGATATTAACAAAGGTCTTCAGATGTTTAGTAAAGGCGGTTATGTGGTAGAGTCTGGAGATACACTTTCTGAAATTGCTCAAAGAGAAAACCTTTCTGTTTCTGAAATAGCTGAGATAAATAACATTAAAGATGTTAATAAGATTTACATTGGACAAACTCTTAGGTTTAAGCCTAAAGCAGAAGAGGCTATTGCGTTTAAAGCAGAACAAGTAAAAAAGGCTGAGCCAGTTAAAGCGGTTGAGAAAATAAAAACAGTGGAGTCTGTAGTGCAGCCTGAGTCTAGTATTCTTGATGGCTTGTCGAAATCTATAGGTAATGTTTCTAAAGATGTACAAAGTACAGTATCAGAAACATTTGACGATGTGTCAGAGGGCGTAAGCACTGCGGTAGGAAGCACTGTTTCAGCTTTAAAAAAGCTATTAGGGGCTGACTTTAGTTCTAAAGGACGTACAGCAGAAAACACAACAGGCACTACGGCTTCACCTAAGCCTGTAGATTTATCTATAGACACTGACAAGATTAGAGAAGCCGTTAAAACTGAAGCTCCTGATTTAAGTAATGCAAAGCTGCCAGATGTTAAAAAGTTTTTGATGGGCGAGATGACTCTGGAGCAAGTACGTGAAGCTAATACACCTGATGCTCCTGATTTGTCTGACACTAAACTACCAGACCTTGATTTTAGTTCTGAAGGTCGAACAAGAGAGAACACAGCGGGGTCTACAGCGGTTCCAGAGTTATCTATGCCAGCCATTGAGTTTAAACCTAAAGGCGTAGAGGAGGTAACTGAGAAGCAACTAGAAGACCAAGAGACTCTTGTTGATACATTGAAGGGACTTTATAAAGCTTCTGGAACTCAAGTAGCTAAAAACTTGATTTCGTTCTTTAATCCTCTTGCTGGAGATAAAACAGAAGACGATTATAATCCACAGGTTATTGATGCACTGGCCTTCGCAGCGGCAAACGCCCTGTCAAAAGGAAAAAGCAACATTGACTATGGAGATTATAACTTAAAAGAGTCTAATGTAAGAGCACAGGTAGGTAGCTCGGAGCAAAGAAAACGTGATGGCCTTGAAGCTCGAATGAAGACCGGCGACATTACTCCGACTGAAGAAGCTGCGTTCTCAGTAGGTGGAGGAGGCATATTAGTTGAGGGAGATAAAGTATATGTTACTGATACTTATGACTTCAGCAAACTAGAAAGACAGATTAGTTCTGTTGTCCCTGATGAGTATGCAAAGTTAAGAGAATGGATAAGCAACTACAAGGGTAACGAATTTAAGAGCAAGATATTTGTCGGCACATTGATGGACTTAGGACTATGAGTGAATTTAAATACTTTAAACTAGAAGACTTTAACTGCCAAGAAACTGGCGAAAATGAGATGTCAAGGGACTTTATACACAAGCTTGACGAACTGCGGGAGGCGTGTGGCTTTCCGTTTATTATAACGAGTGGTTACAGGAGTCCCAGCCACTCCATTGAAAAACGTAAGGAGAAAGCAGGAAAACATGCCCAAGGTATTGCAGCAGACATTAGAGCACGTAACGGAAATGAAAGATACACAATTGTACAAGAAGCTATCAAGCTGGGATTTAATGGTATTGGAGTCGCTCGTACTTTCATCCATGTGGATAGCAGGACTGTCAGCGATAATGAAGCTGGCGTAATGTGGTGTTATTAAGGAGATAGACTTATGTTGCAATCATTGATTGGGCCAGTTACCGGACTGTTAGATAAATTTATAGAGGACAAAGACAAGAAGAATGCCATCGCATTTGAACTTAGTACAATGGCGGAAAGACACGCACAGGAGCTTGCGAAAGGTCAGCTTGAAGTTAATAAGGTTGAGGCGGCACATAAGAACATGTTTGTCGCTGGCTGGCGACCTGCTGTGGGTTGGGTATGCGTGGCTGGCATGGCGGGTAACTTCATTCTTATCCCGTTCGCAAACTTTGCGTTGGCTTTATCCAGTTCTGACATCGTTGTTCCCCTAATTGCGCTATCTGAAATGATGCCTGTATTGATGGGCATGTTAGGGCTAGGCGCAATGCGTACCGTAGAAAAGACTAAAGGCGTACAAAGGGATAAATAATATGGCAGCTAAAAAGAAATCAACAGTTAATAAGGCAGGTAACTATACCAAACCGACCATGCGAAAGAATTTGTTTAACAAAATAAAAGCGGGTACTAAAGGTGGTAAGGCGGGTCAATGGTCAGCTCGCAAGGCTCAAATGCTTGCGAAGGAATACAAAGCTAAAGGGGGAGGTTACAAATGAAAGTAAAAGCACCAGCAGGACATCACTGGATGAAACAAAAAAACGGTACGTTTAAGTTAATGAAGCATACCGGCAAGTTTGTTAAGCATAAAGGAGCAAGTCTGGAAGCTAACTTTCCCGTGCAGAAGGTACATAAGTAATGGCACTTAAAAAATCACAGAAGTCTTTAAAGAAATGGACTAAAGAAGAGTGGGGTACTAAGTCAGGTAAGCCCAGTACCCAAGGAAAGAAGGCAACTGGGGAGCGCTATCTGCCTAAGAAAGCTAGGCAGGCTTTAACTAAAAAAGAGTATGCGGCCACATCCAAAAAGAAAAGAGCCGACACTAAGAAAGGTAAGCAGCATAGTGCTCAACCCAAAAAGATTGCAAAGAAGACTAGGAGCTATAGAAAATGAGTAAGAAAAAAGACCCACGTTTAGCTAGAGCAGGAGTAACCGGATATAATAAACCGAAGCGTACACCGAATCACCCGAAGAAGAGCCATATTGTTGTGGCAAAAGAAGGGGATAAAATCAAGACAATCCGATATGGGGAGCAAGGAGCCAGTACAGCAGGTAAGCCCAAAGCCGGTGAGTCAGAAAAGATGAAGAAGAAACGTGCAAGCTTTAAAGCCCGCCATGCTAAGAACATTGCCAAGGGAAAAATGTCTGCGGCATATTGGGCTGATAAATCAAAGTGGTGAGTTAGCTTACAGTATGGCTGATTATATTTAGTTCATTTTCAATATGGTTGTGTAGTGGTTCAAGCCTAGATTTAGATTCTCTAATGATTGTACGCACAACTGATAACTCTCTACCGCTAAATAACTCATGTAACTTATCTTCGGGGAGACCACCCATTTCAGTTAGGATGGCCCCCGAATCGGTTATTACAACTTTAAAAGATATTAAGTTAGCTTCCTTTGCTTTCATGTATATCTCCTTATACTATCTCACAAGCTCCACCGACACACGCTAATTCTTGTGAGCCTGTGGTGTTGTCTTCTTGCTCAAAGTAAATCAAGTCATTCCAATTAACATTTTTAGGCATAGAATCTAATAACTCGTTATACTTCTCTGCACTAATGTCTTCATACGGAGCTTGCTGATATACATGGTCGCTAACTGGCAACAAACTAATACCGGAACATATGTCAAAGTTTTCCCATATCCACTGCGCTACTTGCAGGTACTCGTCATCAGTGTAGTACACAGTGATACTTGGCTTATGTTCGCACCAGTGATTCTGATAAGCCTTCCAAAGTGCTAACTGCTGCATAGCTCCTACTTCTTTTACAACCACACTGGTTTCTGGAGCCTTGACCGGAAAGCTATAGACCACTGAAGAGTCCGACATAACATCTTGTTCTACTGGGAATCCTGCTGCTTCCATAAAGACTGCAAGCGGGTCTTTCTTGTCGCTACGGACTCGGCGAATGTAATGCTTAGAGAAGCGAGGATGGATACCACTAGCACTATCGACAAGTTGAGAAACAGTGCCGCTAGGCTTAACACATGTAATAGCCGCAGACTGCTCAATTCCAAGTTTCTTAGCCCACTTCTCATTAACTTTAATAGCGTGGTCACGCAAACCCTCCAGAGTTTTTTCAAGTTCTTCTTGGTCTCCTTGACCAGAGAGTAACTTATTATCCATAATGCCTGTCATACTTAAACCAAGCAGTGCTTCTTCTGCTGTGTTCTTATGCCAGATGTTTCGCAAGTATCGGAAGTCCGTCAATGTAGCCTGTAAGGTGCCAATGATGGCCGCCAGTTCTACTTTTTCCTTCAGTGTTTCCGCTGTGTCATCTTCACGCACAACAACCTCAGATAGATTACAGAACTGATTGGAGCGTAGAATAATTTCAGAGCATGGGTTAGTACCAAAGTCCTGCTCAGAATCTCTACGGCCATTACGGGCTGCAATATTCTGCGCTGCTACACGGCTAAACAATCCTCGTTCACCTGCTCGACTTTCGTATAGAGTTTTCATCTCGTTGATGAATGCCTCGAAGTCTGGCTTCTCTGTATATGCTACGCTGTTGTTAGCCAGTCTACGATGACCGTCTACTTCCCACCATGCACCCGTCTTAGCCTTCGCCATGCGGTTATCTGAAAGGTTTGAGAGGCTGATAAGTGCTGAACGGCGTACACCACCTACAACTACAATGTCTGCAATCTTACACACAACATCGTGACATTCGATAGATGTTAGTTTGCGCCCACCGGCTTTCTGAAACACTTCAACACAGAAACGAAACAAGTCTTCTAAAGGTGCAGAGCCTGAAGCACGACCGCCAAAGGTCTTTAGCCTCTCACCAGCTGGTCGAACTTTACTCATGTCCCACTTAGGAATCTTACCAGCATATAACATTGCAATCAACTCACGGAATGCTGATGCCCACCCTACCTTGCTGTCACCTACTACAATCGTTGTGTCAGTCGGGTGAAATGTTTCAGCAATTAATGGGAGCTTGTTAATGAAAGCTCGTTCAACACTGAAGCCGACACCAGTACCGCACATCAAAACGTACATCAGTTCATCAAAGCTTCGTGGTGAGTCAATAGCTAAGTAACTACAATTAAATCCAGCCACGTTGTCTTTATCTAAGGCTTTACCTGCTGTCATCATACACCGCATAGATGGCATAACCTTTTGGCTGTGTATGCCTTCGTACAGTCGCTCAGCAGTCTTCTTATCTATTTGTTTACGGTTGACCCAAAAGTCTACGTAACGCTGTACTGTTTCTTCCCACGTTTCACGGCGGTTCTCTTCGGATAGCCACCGGGCATATCGTGACTTGTGTATAAACTGTTGATACTTATCCATTCTACTTTTCCTTTAAATCTGGGTGTGTGCCGCTAAAAATCTGCCAAGCCTCTACATAAAACCCTTTAATTTGTTTCCGCTCTTCCCACAAAATAACAGCAGGAACATACACGGGTGAAATGACAATATAAAATAAAGTCTTTGCATACAATTTATATTTATCCATTCTTATTCTTCCTCGCCATATACACTACCAATGCAGATTATAAAAAACGGAATAAGAATTACAAGGCCATCAAACGCCATAATCTCTATCTCATCATCTTTCAAAGTCCAGACAGGTCGACTGTCCGTAGACTCTACATCAATACCTATCCCCCAGCGAGGCTCTATACTCCAAAGCAGACTCATAAAGTAAGTTGTCATCTTCATTCCTCATTTGTTGTTTTCGTTGGGCCTTAGCTTTAGAAGACCTCGTTACATTTTTAAATTTCTTTTTGCGGTCGAACCTGCTCCGCCTCTCTTCTTTTCTGTCCATCACCATAGACCTAACGTTTTTAAGTTGCCTGCAATAATAAATCCACATGTAACCATATGAGTAATCCACCAAAGAGTCCTAATACAAGCAACAGTATTAGCTTGCTTATCTGTCTCGCCAACTTTTTCACCTAAACTCTTTGCCCATATACGCCACCACCTTTTCATTTAGAACTCTTCATTTATATCAAATTCAAAGGCTTCATCAAAGCCCTGCATTATGTGCTGTCCAATGCACTGCTTGATTGTTTCATCGCAAGGTGTGTCGGTGTGCTTATGCGCCCTATTATACCCTGATTCCGTACCAGAGTCAACTATTTGTTGTATTAGTTTATACATTCTAACTTTCATTATCAAACGCCACTTCCTGCAACAGTTTAGCTAAGTACCACTGAGCCTTTTGTAAGTCTTCTGCTGGCTTACCCTTGTAGTCATAACGCCAGAGATACTTCATGCAGTTGCCCTTTAGGTAGCCCTTGAAAGCTTCAGCACTCATCGACTCTTCAATGGCTTCGATACACTCAATGCTGCCTGTGTTGTAATGTATCGGAGCATTTACAGGGTCAGGCTTACCGACTGAGGGATACTCTAACCGCTCATCGTTTTCCAACTCAAAACGTAGCGGTTCACCCCAACAGCCTTTAAAGTCTTCTGCGTCTGCTGTAACTTCAGTGCCATAGTTTTCTGTGCTATCGTACACAAACTTAGAATCTAAACGCTTCATATACTCTTCAAACGTAGGCTCTCCTGTAGCCCTTACTCTGTCCCAGTCTTGGGGAGTAGCGTCATTAATGCTCATCTTTAAAGTCCTCTTTTTTCTTTATATTAATCCAGTCGTCAGGGATAGTGTCTTCACTAAACCATCTAAAGTTATTTGCCGAGGCCCACTCACCGTGTGAACGTCTTGTACCATCCTTACGTACCTTAGCGGCAGGCATAGGAGCACTGGGATTAGCAAACAGAAACACCAATTCTATATCAGCCGGTAACGCCTTTGCAATCCATACATATTTATTAAACTCTGCAAAGTCCCAAAAGCGTCCCTTGGCTTCAAGTAGAATCTTCTTACCATCAATGGTGCGAATAAAGTCTGGCTCGTACTTGTGCTCAATGACATACTCAACCTTGTCAACGTGATGCTCCCAAGCATCGAGTATGCCTTGGTGAAGTTCGTATTCCCAGTTCGAGTCGTAGCCCTTAACCAAGTCTTTCTCTACTGGTCTCTTGACTCGTGCCTTTCTGTATCCTTTCCGTACTTTTTTCATGTGCCTCCTTTCTTACTGGTGCATCCTACCCTTGATTTCTTCTAGGGTTATCTTCCAAATGTTACGCTTGGGGTTGATAGATACCAGTTTCTTTATTATGTTTTTAATGTGCTTCAGACTGAACGCACTATTATAGAACTGTCCTTGTGACCAGACGTGTGTCTGTTTTGGCAACATGTCCTGCAAGTTACTGTGTGTTACCTTCTGTGCTTCTTCTGTATCGAGAAGCGATTGCACCCACTCCAACTGGATGCCAATCGCCTTGTTCTTTATAGTCTTACTCTTCTTTCCGTTCATAGTATCTCATCTACCTTTGGTTCCACTACGACTTTAGTAAGATACTTAAAGCCTGTAGAGTATTTGAAAGTTCTCAAGCCTTCGCCATCGTTGGCATCCTTGTGGCATTCGTGCTTATACTTACACCACGTACAGCCTTTAGGAAGTTTCATGTTACCTTTCAATCCTTCAGGTTCGGGATTATAGCACATTTCAGGCGGCTTGTCAAGTTTTAATTCGTCTAATAGAGAATTAATTTTAGTATCTATGTTCGGCTTGTCTAAGTCATCTGGCACATACATACATAACTCACCGCTCTCTTTGTTGATAACAAGGAAACCACCCTCGTCTGTGCCTTCTGCTTTCTCATAACAGGCGAGCTGTCCTAGATAACCGAAGGGGTCGTCAGAAGCCAGCGTACCGTTGCGGAACTTGTTAAATGCAAACTTAGATGCAGACTTAACGTCTACTACCTGACCGTTAATCTTACAGTCCATGTGTCCAACAATGCCGTTGACTGTTACTTCCTTCTGCTCATCGGTGACGTTGTGTCCCGCCATCCGTACAAGCATAAGTACAATCTCTTCTAAGACGTGACCGTACAGAAACTTAATCTGTGTTGCACCATCAACATCGCCACGGCCACTGGGGTCACGTTTCTCAAACCACATCTGTCGGGACGGCTTACCTACGTTAGACATTCGGACAGTGAAGTCAGTGTCTCTGGGTCTCGGTGTTGCCCAATGGAGTATAGCTTCTTTCATTGAGGCCATCGTCTCGTCAAGCGCCTCCTCCGTTATTGGAAGAGGCTCACCGTTTGAAAGGTTCTCAAGCAGCCCATAGATGTCAGGGACTATAGTATTAAGCGGCTTCTGGTTCATCTTCTAACTCCTTGAATGCTTTGATTACATCAGAAGAGAATAGCTTCTGAAGATTTAACAGGTACATCTGGCTTGCTCTGTTGTCGCCACCCGACACAGTTTTAAAACTATCTAGGCGCTTGACAATCTTTTTGAGTGTAGCGGTATTGAATACCAGTGTACAGTATTCATCATCACCAATACATAAGTTATGGAACCAGTAGTCGGATTCAGTTGCGTCAATACCTGACGGCTTGCCGTATGACTTATACTCAATACAGATGTTACCTGTCTTTTGCCAGAGGTCACGCTCTGATTTAACTTCTATCTTCTTGCCTGTAAGCATGGTAGCAATCTTGTCTTCTCGCACTTCTCCGTATGCTAGGTCAAGGTCGAACTTCTTTCTATCTGCTTTAGTGGGTTTCATGCCATCCATCTCCGATGTTGTAATCCCCATCTAAGGGGCAGTTTAAGTTTAAGTTCTTACCTGCTTCGACAATAGCCTCAATACCTGCATCGCCTACTTGTTTTGCGTGTTCCTCTAAGCATTCAATCTGCCACTCGTCATGGACGTTGGCTACAAACTTAGCATCTAAGTGCCGTATCTTTTTCTCCAGTACGACCAGCGCTTCCTTCATAACTATCGCACCGGCTGATTGTAGCAGCGTGTTGAGTGCTGCATGTTCAGAGCGAACAGTAACCTTGCGTCCATCTAGCCCTTTGAGGAAGCCCTTTTTACTGTCTCGTTGTACTCGTTGGATAAGAGATTTAAGTGATGGGAGACTATTAAGAAACTGTTCTCGCAGTTGTTTACCTCTTGATTGACCTGCTTTAACCACTGACCCAATCTTTGCATTTCCGGCTCCGTAAAGGAACGCATAGATGAAAGTCTTTGCCTGATTTCTTGATTCAAGTCCTGCAAGTCTTTGGTTAGCTGTGTGAATGTCTCCGTTGAGGATTTCATTTGTATACTCCTTGTCATTCATATAGTGTGCAAGCATTCTAAGTTCTAAGCCTGAAGCATCAATGCCTACCAGCTTGTTACCTTCTCTTACAGTCCAACAAGACCTACACTCCTTACCGTAGGGTGAGTTGGTACTGGGTATCTGAGCCATGTTAGGATGACTGTGAGTCATACGTCCGGTGACTGCACCGTTGGGATTAACATAACCACGCACCCTGTTGTCAGGCTCAACTGCTTTTATCCAACTGTTTACCTGAGCCAAGCGCTTCTGAAGCATTAGATACTTAGCAATCAGGGCAGCTTCAGGTATACCCTTAACCTTGGACAGTGTACCTTCGTCAACAATTGGCTGACCAGTAGGTGTAAAGTTCTTAGGTGTCCACCCAGCCTCAACAAGATACTCACCTATCTGCTTACGAGAACCCAAGTTAAACTCTATGTGTGTCTCACGCTTGAGAGGCTTGTTGGTTTGAAGCATGATGTCATACTCCTCGTCAGTAAGTCTAACACCCTTACCGTCTGGGCCTTCAGAAACTTTAGCAAGCTTGCCGCTTTTAGTATACTTAGGCTTGAGAATATCTACGATAACCTTGGGCTTGAATGTCTCATGCACCTCAGCTTCTGTAGCATCTAACTTCTCTTGGAACATTGCAACAAGCAGCATAGCCTTACGCATGTCTAGCTCAAAACCATTGCGGCGTTGCTCGTCTATAATCTTAGCAACTGAATGCTCAAGCTTTACTGCGGTGGGTGTGAAGCCTCGGCTCTCGACACGCAACTGCTGATATACTTTAGTGTTCAGTTCTACATCTCGCTTACAATACTCTAGCATCTCAGGTCGGTAGCTATCCCAAGCATCTTCCTGCTCACCGTAGTCACCCTTGTTGAACTTGAGGCGATAACCCCAAGACTCTAAGCCGTGACCGCCCTCTCTTGTAGGCTTGAACAGTCGGGACAGAACCAGTGTGTCTACAACCTTCTTGTTGCTTAGGTCAAGTCCTGCTACTTTCTTGATTGCCGGTAAGTCATAGCCAATAATGTTATGACCGATTAGCTTGTCTGCATTGTTGAGAAGCTCATAGCCTTCGTCAAGCTGGGTAACATCAAAAGTAAACACATCCCCTGTGTCTACGTCCTGCGCTGCAATACAGAATATCTTGGTTGGGTCAAGGCCGTCAGCCTCGATGTCAAATACTAAATTACTCATAGCTCATCTCCGTCAAAGGCATCATAGTTATTACCGTCATCTACTTGATTGAGCCGACCTGTAGCACTGTCGTAATGTAAGCTACAAGCAAGACCAACATCGCCAGTGTATCTGGACTTGAGTACCCTGACCTTGGTGGTCGAAGCTTCAACCTCATCCTCTGATTGTTGGTTGCGTTCCAATCCGATAACACAATCGCTCAACTGTGCAATAGACTGTGAGCCTCTAAGGTGTGAGAGTCCGGTCTCGATACCGTTCTCGTGTCCTCTGTTGCCGTCAATGCGGCGAAGGTGAGACACCAGTATCATTCCAGCACCTGTCTCTTCTACAAGAGAACGTAGTCGGTGCATGATACCGTCAATGGCTTTACGTTCGTCACCCTCTAGAGCCTGAAGTACAAGCATATGAAGGTGGTCAACAACAACCCACTTGCAATCTAAACCTACAATCAAGTAGCGTAGCTTGCTGAAGATGTCTTCGAGGCAGGTAACACCGAGATGAGCGTGAATCCAGACTCGTCCTTCGTTACTGCCCATGAATACCTTGCGGTAATACTCTTCCAGTTTGTCGTCACCCAACTCGTTCTTAACTTTGTCTAGGTGTAGTTTAGTGTTGGCCTCAACAGCCATGATACCCTCGGCGGTTCGCATCCAGTTTTCTTCTAGTGCTACAATGCCCACATTATCTTTTGTGTGGTTAATAAGCCAGTGCTCAATCTCACGAGTAACACTAGACTTACCAAGACCAGTGCCGCCAGTCAGTGTAACCAGCTCACCTGCTCTCATGCCCTCTAACTTTGCGTTAAGGCCAGACCAAGGGTAGGGAATAGAGTCTTTCTTCTCAGTCCGTAGCTTCTTGTACTCGTCGAGCTGGTTAGAAAGATTGAGGATGCCAGAGGGTGTATACACCTTAGCATCCCAAAAGGCGCTGACAAATGCTGAATGCTTATAAGACTTCAACATATCGTTGGGGTCTTTGAAGCCTTCCGGCAGAGTCATCAGCTTAGCTTTGTTGGGCTTGAGTAACTTGGCGATTGCCTTAGCACCCTCCTTGCCCACATCATCTTGGTCGAAACACAAGACAACCGTTTCAAAAGACTCCAGAAACTCTAAGCTATTCTTAACGTCACGAGCACCTCCTTGTGCCCCTGATTTAATTGATACTACAGGCCACTTACTTCCAAGTAGTTCGTATGCCGCCATAGCGTCACACTCTCCCTCTACAACTGTAATAAACTTACCGCCTGCCTTGAAGAGCTGCTCTCCGAACAGCCCTGTTTCTTTTGATTCGCCTGTCCAAGCAAACTGCTTGTTAAGCTTCCGTATCTTAGTAGCTACCTGCTCTCCTTTGTGGTAGTAGGGATAGTGGTGGCTCGTAACATCACTGTTAAGCATCGTAGATTTAACGCCATACTTTTTGGCTGTTTATAAACTGATGCCTCTATCCGTTAGAGCGTTGAAGCTTGAGCCGTTACCAGTGCCTTGATACTTTGTAAACTCCATTACTGTATCTTCTTGTCTAGGGGTTTGCACTTCCGATGTGCCGTAGTTTTTAAAATAAGTATTGCAACTGAAGCAATACGCTGACCCGTCATCGTTCTGGCTTACTGGGTCGCTGCCGCCGCAATCAGTGCAGGGCAGGTGGAATTTAACGAATGGCATGGTGTTACCTCTTGGTTAGCCTTCGGTTACAACTTCCATGTCATCTTCTGTAATAGCTTCGTCCGTGAGCTTCGCTTCAAATAATTGTTGGATGTGTGTTGCTCCGGCTTGGAACAACTGAACCCTATCATTGTACTGTCTTACGTTAATCATTGCCTGTTGAAGAAGCCCAAATAATCCTTGGGCCTCTTCGTCCAGCTTAGATACATCGTAAGAAACGTCTCCTTTCTTATAGATGTCCATCTTAAATAGCTTCCTCCATTTCGTCTTCTACTTCAAACTCTCCGCCGTCTACTGAACCGACAGATACTAGGTCGAGAACCTGCATAGCTTGGAAGTCCAGACCTTTGAAAGTCTTACCCTTCCACACTGATTCCCATTCTTTGTACTGCACCTTGACTGTTGAACCGTTACCGACTCGCTCGTCAATTGGGTTTTTACTAGCGTCTACAAGCTTTGGTGCTTGGCGAACCATTCCGTTCGGGCCATTAACTTTACGCTTGATTACAAGAGCCGGGCCTTCGTCCATGTCTTTTACTGCATAGCCTTTAGACCTGAATGACTCGGCGGTCTCGTCATCGACCACTAGATTTACTGTGTATACTGGTTCGTAAGTTGTGTTCGGGGTGGTTACGCTTGCCCAGTATGCTGTACCTGTTAGAATTGCCATAATAATATTTCCTGTTGTTGTTTAAATGATGCGGCATTATACCACAAGTTGTAACGCTTGTCAAGTTTTTTTTAAAGTTTATTGTCTGTTTCAGCATAGAAACAAAACAACCCAATGATTACGGCGGCTGGAAGTGGAACGCTGCAAAGAATCATTCCTATAACTATCGCTGCTGTAGTCATTTGCTTTCGTCTACTTTCTCTTTAACAAACAGTCCATCGACCATCTGCCCTCGTCTATCTTTAATGTCGTTGTAAGCGTGAGCCATGCATTCCTTCAGGGTCAAGCCGTTACGCTCACAGAGGTTGATTAGAACAACAATAATATCTCCTACGTCATCGACTATAGGTTGACTGTTCATGATGTTCAAGCGTAGCTCCTCAACCTCTTCGAGAAGCTTTTCAAACTGTTGATGGTCTGTTGAGCCATCAACTAAATTACGGTCACGATGCCATTGTACTATCTTGTCTTCTAGTGTCTTCATCCTTGCCGTCTTCCTCTTGTATATAGTTAAGTAATTCTTGGGCTGTTACATCCCATTTGCTTATGGTTTGTAACAGTGTTAAGCGTCCTTGCATTAAGTCTTCCTTAGCATTCTTTAAGTTCTGATTCAATACAGGCTGCTCCAATTTTTAAGTTTATCTTGTTTGTCAAACATCTTCTCCAGTCTTTCTATGTGGCTTACCAGTTTATAATCTGATAGCAGGTTAATCATTACAGTAACATCGGCTGACTCCTGTAGTAAGTTTTCTATATGCTTTTCTTCTTTGCCAAACCGGAGAAGTTTGCTGCAAACCATTGCTAGTTCACAGCACTCCTCCATAGTTATAACAAGAAGCTCTTGTTCTTTTTGAGTTAGTTTATTGTTTAGCATTACGCTGCCTTCGAGAAGTAGTTCTGAACAACAGCCTGCCGAGTGTTCTGTGTTGCAGCTATATTAACTATAGCATCTCGGCGTTGAGGTGTTGCATGAGTAGACCAGTCGGTCATAGCATTATAAAATGCCCAGCGATTAGCACCTAAACGTCTCTTGTATTTATGCCAAGCAGCATAGATATATTCAAGTGCTGGATTAGTTCTAGGCATTTCACCCATTACAGATTCAACAGAAGCTGTTGGCCTATTGTTAATAATCTTCTGAGCTGAATCAACCTTCAAAGCTTTAACAATCTCTTGGAAGGCCATGTTATCTGACATGGGCTGACTCCTCCACTCTGACCAGAGTTCACGCTGGTTCTCAAAAACATCTAGAGCCTTGGTGATAACTCTTGAGCCTACTTCAATGTCTAGGTTTCGAGTATGCTTAGCTCTAAACACCGCAACCTCACCGCCAACAAAGACCTGTAGATTTGTACAAGCTTGCTGGATAGCTGCTGCACTAATCATGAAGGGCCAAGTCCCGTCAAAGCTTGACACTGCAAGCAGTCCAAGGGATGCAGTGTCACCGTCTGGAGTATTATAAGTATGAGCAGGTAGCTTATATTGTACAAAGGTTCTAGAGCCATCGTGAGAAGTCCTGATAGTCTCTTCGATACCAGTAGTATCTAGGTTAGACCTCTCAATAATAGCTCTGGTAGTGTCAATCATTTTCTTTGGCGGTACTGCATGATAGTCTAAACCATGTACACCTAACTCTGTTCCGGTGTCGTCTCTGAATATAACTTTCTTGCTTGAATGTAGAGTACCATGTTCAGGTGTATAATAATCTAGAACTCTTTCTCTGATGTCGAAGCCTGCTGAACCGTAGCCCTCCTCTCGAAGGGCTTGAATATCTGTAGTGTTTTTAAACATAGGTGTAAGCATATTAATCTTCTCCTAAACAAGTTGCACATTGTCCACTGTCATAGCCGTTACCTGTTGGTTCGCCACAGCTATAACATTCATAGTTATCATCATCAGGGCAGGGGTTGCTCATGCCTCGACTCCTTCAATGCCGTTAATATCTTTAATGTTCTTGAAGCTAATATTACGTGAGCCTTTATGCTGAACATAGAAGCCCCACTTATAGCAGTGTATGATGTTGAAGCAGTCGCCTCGGTTCATTTCGAAACGATTCTTAAAGTTACGGCGGCGTACAATAAATGCTCTACCAAATACTGTTCCGCTTTTCTTGCCGCTAAATAAAGTTGAGTGCATTGTGTTAGCTAGAATATTGAATAAAGTTTCCATAGTTTTATACCTATTTAAGTATGTGTTTGAATGTATATTATAACATATATTTATTTAAAAGTAAAGTGTTTTTTTACTTGACATTGCCGCCAAAGTGTGGTACAATAACTTAATGTCTTATAAGTTAGTTCGTAAGAACTTACTAACTTATAAGTCATTAAGTAATTGTATTTAATTATTTATTATATTCAGTTACAGTAATCAATTCCATAATCCTTAAAGTTATATCATCCAACTGCTTAGTTTCTTCTAGCGTTGGTTCAAATATCGGGTCAAACTGTACCGATTTAGCTAAAATGTTTAAGTTGTGTAGTACATTGTAGAAGTCATTCTTAGATTCTGATTGCTTGTAAGCCATAGTCATACACCTGCTAAGTAAAATTTAAATTCTATTAAGATAAAGCAGCAAAGACAAATAAATAATGTTAGCTCTGACACGCGCTTAACTCCTGTAGTCTGTCGCCTTTTATTATAGATACTATATAAGGTTTACCGTATGATGAACCTATCTTGTGGGCTTCGTCTATACTGAAGCAGTAAGTTGGTGCGTCAAACTCTCCGAGAAAGTCTATACGCCATAGAACATTGCCTTCTTTAATGCCATCGCATTTTTTCATGGTGCTCTGCCTCCCTCAAAAATCCTTCAAGTAATGCTGGGTGTACTCTTTCGAGTACTTCAAATAGCGCTTCTAATTCACCGTCATATATATCTCTTTGTATCTGTGCGATAGTGGCTACAATTAAACGCTCTCTACTCAGTTCCTCGCTTTGCCGTTGGGTCATAGTCTCTACCTTCCGCTTTAGTTTTATCTATAAAATCTTCGAATGCTTTTCTGTGTATTTTTTTGTACACTGAGCCGCCTAGCTTTATTACTTCTTGAATATAGTGATAGGCTTTTAGCCCTTCCATCGCTCGGTTCAGGTCTGGTTCCAGTGTAAACATCCATAGATGATTCCTGCATACGTCTTCAAACTCCTCAGCAGTTGGCAAGTCTTCTTTAGTCATTAGTAACCTCCAGCAAATTCAACTATATATATTCTGCGGGCTTGGTCGCCGCAAATAGTAGCTTCAAACGGTAAGCATTCTCGGATAGCATAAGCTATCATGTCATAGAACTCTTCGACTTCATGTGTTTTAAACATAGTTATTCTCCAGTCAGGTAAGTATAGTGTACTTCGGAAACGTGGTTGCCGTCTTGCCAGCGTTTAGACTTAGTAGCTACAAAGTCGCACCAAGAGTTCCAAAGATTCTCACAGCCATAGTCGGTACATAACTCTATGTACTTATCTATCTTAGCGTTGTTAGCATCAATGCCCTTCTGGGTCTTGGGATTCTTCGCCAGTGTTAAGTCTTTAGCATCTAGCCCATACATTCTAATGTTATGGGTATCCATGCAGCCAACCAACCCAGCAATCAACTGACAACAGAAGCCAGCTTTAGCTAAGCCCAAGCCATCAACTCTCAAGAATATATTCATTAGCGATATAGATTTTATAAAGTCTGTCTGCTTGCTGTTGATAACAGCCATCACTTGAGCATATACTTTGTGCTGATTAGATTTTAGATAGCTATATGTTTTTCCTTTGTTGCCCCACAAGAATCGAGACCCAGATTTATTTAATCTTACATCGGCTAGTTGGTCTCCAACACCGAGCCAGTTTTGTTGAATGCTTAGCACTACCATTAGAACTGTATCTGACATGTTAGTAGCACTACGCTGTGAGTATTCTTGAACCGCTTTGCAGTGAGTGTTGAACATCGGCATCTCCAGTTGTGTACTTATTAGTTAGTTCGTAAGAACTTACTAACTAATAAGTACATTTAATATTAATTCTTTTTGAAGTAATCATCTATTGAGTCGGCTATAATTTTATCATTCCAATCTTCGATGGCGTTAAAGACTTCGCCGCTAGTTATATAGCCATCTTCTAATAGTCTTTCGACTAGATAATGTACAAATTCATTGCTAACCTCTACCATCTTACCACCTCTTACCTATTGGGTTCTGATTAATTTTATCTTTCCAGATGCTCAAAGCTTCTGAGATTGTAAGGTCATAGTGACCCCAGAATATATCTACTTTGTCATCGAGGTTGCTATAGCTATGGAACATATACTCTCCGTTTGGCTTAAAGCTATCTAGTGATTTAGATTTATAGCTAATGCAGATGCCTAGTATATCACAATAACTAACCAACTCAGCATTTAATCGTGACTTTAAAGTATGTTCTAGTTCTATGTTTAAACTCATGCTGCTTCCTCCTGTTTAGATTCTTCTACTATCTTACAAGCTAGGTTCCAAGCCATCATAGCGGCCAGCCAAGCTACAGATTTTTCACTGCCTGAGAAACTTTCTAGTCTATCTTCTAAGTCTTTCATGCTAGTCGGAGTGTAAAACAAGTCAACTTTCTTCATCTCGGTTCGCCTCTTTTGTGTCTTTATTAGTTAGTTCGTAAGAACTTACTAACTAATAAAGACATTTTAAAATA